>Ga0366780_1062_pt1 | contig 16141 bp, 20 predicted proteins | sample BONcelN113001E11_FD_207073 | JGI IMG/M metagenome (GOLD analysis project Ga0366780, IMG submission 207073) | Enriched cells from coal bed in the Powder River Basin, Montana, United States - BONCAT cells N11 rep2 HSBNCT.N11.300.1.E11 ...
CGACCGTGTTGTCCGCCGATACATTGAGGAGCAGGGCGCCAAGCCCTCCTTCCTCGGGTACGGTGGGTTTCCGGCAAGCACATGTATTTCTGTAAACAATGTGGTTATCCATGGCATACCCCATAAGGGACAGATCCTGAAGCAGGGCGATATCGTCAGCGTTGATGTCGGAGCATTTTGTGAAGGCTTCAACGGGGACAACGCATGGACATATCCTTGCGGCGACGTGAGCTCCGAGGCACAGGCCCTCATGGACACGACACGCGATAGTCTCTTCGAAGGGATTAAAGCTGCACAGGCCGGTGCAAGAATCGGCGATATCGGCAGCGCGGTTCAAAGGTATGCTGAAGCTCGCGGTTACTCGGTGGTACGGGATTATGTCGGCCACGGAGTAGGTGCGAAGATGCATGAAGACCCAAGTGTTCCTAATTACGGCACGCCCGGCAGGGGCGTGCGCCTGTTGCCAGGCATGACCATCGCCATTGAACCAATGATCAACCAGGGCGTGAAGGAAGTAAAAACATTGGAGGACGGTTGGACGACCGTGACCGCCGATGGCAAGCTTGCCGCACACTTTGAGCATTCCATCGCAATTACCCCGGAAGGCCCTGTTATTTTAACATTGCCGGATTAAGGGGGAAAACAATGGACTTTGTAAGGGGTCTGGTTGTTCGGTCGGCCGCGGGGCACGACAAAGGCGGTTTCTTCACCGTGCTTGAGGCGGACGCTCAGTATGCAGTCATCTGCGACGGAAAAAGGCGGAGTCTTATTCACCCAAAAAAGAAGAAATGCAAACACCTTTTCAGCACGAAAACCGTGTTGCCCGAAGGTTCAATGCAAACCAACCGTGAAATTCGCTGTGCTCTCAGGTGCTTTAACTCTGAGAGCCGCTTTCCACAAGAGGAGGCTTAATATATGTCGAAACAGGACGTAATAGAAACCGAAGGTGTAGTAACTGAAGCGCTGCCTAATGCAATGTTTATGGTAGAGCTTCCAAACCACCATATAATACTCGCGCATATTTCCGGCAAGCTCAGGATGAATTTCATCCGTATTCTGCCGGGGGATAAGGTTACAATTGAATTGTCCCCTTATGATTTAACGCGCGGCCGTATTACATGGCGTTCAAAGTAAAACGATGACTCGCTAAGGAGGGCACACACATGAAAGTAAGACCTTCTGTGAAGAAAATCTGTGAAAAATGCAAAATTATAAAGCGTAGGGGAAAAGTCATGGTTATCTGTGAGAACCCCAAGCATAAGCAGCGCCAGGGCTAATTTTGGCGCAAACCTATTAACAATGGAGGTGCAACCAGTATGGCGCGTATAGCAGGTATTGATTTGCCCAGAGATAAACGCATCGAAATTGCTCTTACCTATGTTTTCGGAGTCGGCCGCAAAACTGCAACCGATATTTGTGCTGCAACAGGCGTAAACCCGGATATCCGTGTAAGAGATTTAACTGAAGATGATGCAGCAAAACTTAGAGAATACATTGACCGTCATTGCCGCGTGGAAGGCGATCTTCGCCGCGATGTAGCATTTGACATTAAAAGATTAATCGAAATCGGTTGCTATCGCGGGATTCGTCACCGCAAGGGCTTACCGGTAAGAGGCCAGCGTTCAAAGACTAATGCGCGTACACGCAAAGGCCCAAGAAAGACCATGGCCAACAAGAAGAAGTAAGCAAGGAGGGATTTAAAAGATGGCAGCACAAAAGGGCGCAGCTAAAAAAGGCACCGCAGTTCGCAGACGCCGTGAGCGCAAGAATATCGATCGCGGAGCTGCTCATATTCAGTCCACCTTTAACAACACGATTGTTACGATTACCGATACACAGGGTAATGCAATTTCGTGGGCCAGTTCAGGTGAATTAGGATTTAGAGGCTCTAGAAAGTCCACTCCTTTCGCCGCTCAATCCGCAGCCGAAACTGCCGCAAAAGCAGCTATGGAGCACGGAATGAAAACGGTTGAGGTTTTTGTTAAGGGACCGGGAGCTGGCCGTGAGGCCGCAATCCGCGCACTTCAGGGCGCAGGCCTCGAAGTAAGCATGATTAAAGATGTTACCCCGATTCCGCACAACGGATGCCGTCCTCCGAAAAGAAGACGCGTCTAGTTTTAAACCGATAATAGGAGGTGCAACTATAATATGGCAAGATATACAGATGCTGTGTGCAAGCTTTGCCGCCGCGAGGGCCAAAAGCTTTTCTTAAAAGGCCAAAGATGCTACACAGATAAATGTGGAATTACACGCAGAGCATATGCTCCCGGCCAGCATGGCCAGGGACGTAAAAAGACTTCTGAGTACGGCTTACAGCTGCGTGCCAAGCAGATGACAAAGCGTTTTTACGGCGTTTTGGAGACCCAGTTCAGGGGCTACTATGATCTCGCAACGCGTAAAGAAGGCAAAACCGGTGATGAACTGCTCATGATCCTGGAGAGCCGCCTTGACAATGTTATTTATCGTCTTGGCTGGGCAACTTCCAGACCGGAAGCCCGTCAGCTCGTTGTTCATGGTCATTTTACTGTGAATGGCAAAAGGGTAGATATTCCTTCTTACCTTACAAAGCCGGGCGAAGTGATTTCTATTCAGGATAAGAGCCGTTCGAGTGAGAAGTTCAAGGCCGTTCTCGAGGCAACATCGGCCCATCCGGTAGCAAAGTGGCTTGATCTTAACAGAGATACTCTCGAAGCTAAGATTATCGCAATGCCAACCCGTGATGAAATTGATCTTGCAGTCGACGAGACTCTCATCGTTGAGTTGTACTCCAAGTAATGCCGTTATTTGACAGCATATAAACATCATGGCAGATATTCTAATCCGCTATATGTCAAGGAGGGTCGCTAATGATCGAGATTGAGAAGCCAAAAATAGAAACAGAAGAGTTATCCAATGACGGAACCTATGGTAAATTTGTTGTTGAACCGCTTGAGCGTGGTTTTGGTACGACACTGGGCAACAGCCTAAGGCGTGTACTTCTTTCATCCTTGCCGGGCGTTGCCGCTACATCTATCAAGATAGACGGCGTTCTTCACGAGTTTTCCACCATACCTGGAGTAAAAGAGGATGTCACTGAGATAGTGCTTAATATCAAAGGACTGACAGCTAAGCTCCATTGCGATGGGCCGAAGACCGTAGAAATCTGCGCGGAGGGGCCATGTGAAGTAACGGCTGACTCTATTAAGTGTGACAGTGAGGTTGAAATCCTGAACCCCGAGATGCATATTGCAACCTTGGGCGATGGTGCTAAACTGTACATGGAATTGACACTGGATAAGGGCCGCGGTTATGTTCCCGCCGAACGAAACAAGCAGAACATGAACACGAGCATCATTGGCGAACTTCCTGTCGACTCCATCTACACTCCTGTTTATAAGGTGAATTATAATGTTGAGCCAACCCGTGTAGGCCAAAGCATTGACTTTGACAAGCTTACACTCGACGTGTGGACCAACGGAATTATCGGCGCACAGGAAGCTGTTTCTCTTGCAGCTAAGGTTCTTACCGAACATTTGAACCTCTTTGTTGACCTGTCCGACAAGGGCAGCAGCACGGAAGTCATGGTTGAAAAGGACGATAAGGGCAAGGAAAAAGTTCTGGAAATGACAATTGAAGAGCTTGACCTTTCGGTTCGCTCGTTCAACTGTTTAAAGCGCGCCGGAATTAACACGGTTGAAGACTTAATCAATAAATCCGAAGAGGATATGATGAAGGTTCGCAACCTCGGACGTAAATCTCTTGAGGAAGTTGTCTGGAAGATGGCTTCCCTCGGTTTTAATCTGCGCAAGGATGATGAATAATCCTTACTCAAACCTAAGGTAAAGGAGTGATATTCGATGCCAGGAACCAGAAAGCTCGGAAGAGCAACTGATAACAGAACTGCCATGCTGAGAGCGTTGGTAACTTTTCTGTTAGAGAACGGTAAAATCGAAACCACAGTTACTCGTGCCAAGGAGGTTCGCTCCCTGACCGAGAAAATGATAACGGTTGCGAAAGAAAATAATTTGACCAATAAGCGCACCGTTCTTGCCTTTGTCACAAAGGAAGACGTTGTCAGCAAATTGTTCAATGAGATTGCTCCAAAGTATGCCGACCGTAACGGCGGTTATACAAGAATCAGCAAGCTCGGCCCTCGCCGCGGCGATGCCGCTGAGATGGCAATCATTGAATTGATCTAATCAATAGTCAAGTTTTAGGAGACAGCCTTTTGGCTGTCTCCTTTTTTTGTGAAAATAAGTGATCTCATTTCGTTTATTTTACAAAAATAGGTAAGTAAAAATCTGTAACTAAACTTGGTATAATTCTCCAAAATAATTAAATTTTATAAATATTCTAATATAAACTTATTTACATGCCTTTGGAAAATAAAATAGGAAATACAGGCTATATAAATTACAGCAAATAGAATCCTTATTATTTAAATGTATACCTGTATTAAATTAATGAAAGGGTATGAAAATGAGAAAAAGCATTCGTATGATGGGAATTACTTTGGCGCTGATTCTGATTATTACCTCATTTGCCGGCACGGCAGCTTTCGCTGAAGAGACAATTCCAACAACCATTTCTTTTACAGACGGTTTTGAAACAGTATCAACAATTGAAAAAAATTCAGTAAAATCCTATGAGGTACAGATCAATAAACCGGAGGTTACACTTGCGGCGCAGTCAAGTGACGAAGGCATCATAAGACTGAATTTCCAAGAAGAAGAGGGTAACCCGGGGTACTATATTATTACACTGGCGGCATGTGAAGACGGAGAAGCGACAGTTACCTTTACAGCTTCCGACGGAACGAGTCTTTCTCAGACACTGACTGTTGAGGGCACAGGAGAGGATCGCAACTATACGATTTCCTCTGACACGACAGACGACTTCTCAATTCCTAAGGGCAGCAGCAAAATTATAAAGATACATTATGTAAGTGAAGGTCTTGATCTTTCCTATCCGGTTTTAGTGACAGATGATCAGGAAACCAGTTTGCAAACAAAGTTGATAGACTATGATTATGAGAATAATGACTACTATTACCGCGTTGATGCGGTTGGTAATGAGGGACAAACCGGGCTGCTGTATATGGGCGGCTCCGAATACATACCTCAAAAACTTTGCACGGTTACGATTAAAGCAAACAACAATCTTCGTTTAGACACGACGAGTACTTACATGCTGAATACGGATGAATCTTATCGTTTCGTAGCCTATACCACCTCTCCTACCCCTCCGCAGGTCAGCAGCTATAACGATCTTATTTCTGTGGAATACTTGGGGAAAGTAACCGGGGGATACGAATACCGCATGAATGGGCTGGAACAAGGAGAATCTCTTGTTCAGGTAACCTTGGGAGGAGAAATCGCTTCGTTCCCAGTGGTGATCAACTATTTTGATGCTCCTTCGGTTAAATCCGATACGCCCCAAAAAATCACTCTTGCAAAGGGAGCCTCCTATACCTATAAATTTACCATTATGGGTGGAGGAGAACCTAATTTTGTGGCAAGCACGAACGGAGTTGTTTCTACACAATTGGTAAAAAAGGATGGAATCGATTATTACTGCAAAGTTACAGCAATCGGTGAACCAACCACATCAACTGATCTGTATGTCACTTTTCCGGATGTCAATTATGATGATTTCAATGTAAATGTGAGCAACATTACGGTTTCACAGCCGGTTGGTGTAGTAATGAAATCCGATACCAATGAGGACATTTCAATTAAGCAAGGTTCAAGCTACACTTTCAAAATTACCGGTGCAACAAGCTTTTATCCGGGCAGCGCAGGGGCGTTTAAAACAGAACTGATTAGTAAGGACGGAAATGATACCCTTTATAAAGTTACGGCAACCGGTCAGCCGGGACAGCAGACTGGTTTTTATATGGCAGTTGCAGGGCAGCCGGCACAGAAAGTATGTGTTGTTTCTGTAATTCCATCGCAGACGGTTACGATGAAATCCGATACGAATAACAATTTTTCATTAAAGCAGGGTACGAGCTACACCTTTAAAATTACCGGCGCAACAAGCTTTAATCCGGGCAGCGCAGGCGTATTTAAAACGGAGCTGATTCGTAAGGAAGGAAATGATACCCATTATAAAATTACCGCAATCGGTCAGCCCGGGCAGCAGAGCGGATTTTTTATGTCGGCGGTCGGACAGCCCACACAGAAAGTGTGTGTTGTGACGGTAGTTGCAGCACAACCTGCCACTCCTATTACGTTTATGTCCGACACGAACAGCAATTTCAGTTTGAAAAAGGGAAACAGTTATCAGTATAAAATAACTGCGCCAGGTGCTTCATCAATTAGTTTTACAACCGGAAGCTCCGGAGTATTCAATATATCTCCGATAAGCCACATCGGTGATTATTTTTATTACAAGATTACAGCTGTCGGACAGTCAGGTCAACAAACAGGAATCTATGTTTCTGTTCCGGGACAGGCTGCTAAAAAAATAAACGTGGTATCCATTACATAAGCGAAACAATAAAATAAATTGAATCATGAAGGCTGTCGCAAAAGCGGCAGCCTTTTCGTTATAATTTTAAACTTTTATAAATAGTGACTAAGGCTTGAATAAAATAAATTTTCGCACTATAATGAAAATATGGATAAAGTTTTCTGAAATTTAGGAGTTTAGGGGTGTAATAATATGATTTTAAAAAATGCAATCATTATTGATGATAGTTTTAACCCGATTTCAGCTGATCTTGCAATTGAAGCGGATAAAATCGCCGGAATTGCGCCGGAACTTTCCGGAGATGAGGAGTTTGATCTTAGCGGATACACCGTCGTACCCGGTTTTATTGATGTTCATATTCATGCGTGTGTCGGTTCAGATACCTGTGATGCGGATGCGGAAGGACTTGCAAAAATGTGCGCCCATCTGGTAACGAAGGGTGTTACTTCATTCTGCCCGACAACAATGACCGTTTCACATGATGAAATTTCCAATGCACTGTCAGTGGTAAAAAGCTGTATGGACCATCCTCCAAAAGGCACGTCAATTGTGGGGGTGAACATGGAAGGACCTTATATTTCTGCTCATAAAAAAGGCGCCCAATCAGAGAAGTACGTTAAAAATCCGGATTTTGCCGAGTTTAAGAAGTTTTATGATGAATGCGGCGGAATCATCAAAATTGTAGACATCGCACCCGAGTGTGACGGAGCGGATGAGTTTATTGAGAGAGCCTCTTCGCTTTGCACCGTGTCAATTGCCCATACGGAAGCGGATTATAATTGTGCGAAGCACGCGTTCGATTTAGGCGTGACACATGCAACGCATCTTTACAATGCTATGCCGGGGTTAAATCACCGCGAACCCGGCGTGGTCGGTGCAGTGTTTGACGATGAAAGAGTGCGGGCGGAGGTAATCTGTGACGGATTCCATATTCAGCCGGCAGTGCTTCGGGTTACATTTGATATGTTGGGTGAGAACCGCAGCTTAATCGTCAGCGATTCGATGCGCGCTGCAGGGGAACCGGACGGAACGTATACATTGGGCGGCCAGAACGTATATGTAAAAAACGGTCAGGCACGGCTGGAGGACGGAACCATTGCCGGTTCCACTACAAACATTCATCAGGAAGTCAAAAATTTAATTGGATGGGGGATTCCTTTCCGTCAAATTATTAAATCGGCTACCATTAACCCCGCAAAGGAAATTCACATGGAGGACCAGATTGGCAGTATTAAAATTGGAAAATATGCTGACCTTGTTGTACTTGACTCCGACTGGAATATAAAGATGGTCTTTGTTCATGGAAAAGTAGAAGTAGATAACCGGTAACAATGAACAATTGAAGCAGCGTGACGATGCCACGCGAATGTAAAACTGAAAAAAGGGATACAGTCAAGAAAATTTTCTTGACTGTATCCCTTTTTGATGATTAGTTGATATTACACTCCCTACTTTCTTTGTCTCCCTCTTAGAGGGAGGTGTCAATCCCGGATTGACGGAAGGAGTTCGTGCCTTCAATTGCGTAGCTTATATTCGCAAACCGCAGGTTTGCCACAATCATTGTTTATTGTTCATTATTCATTTAATAATACGTACTTTAATAATCTCCGGCAGCTTTTCAATGTTTGCCGCGGCAGAGTCATGTACATCACCTGTTACGTCAAGGATGGTATAAGCATATTCTTTTTTGGACTTGCTCTGCATGTTTTCAATGTTAATGCCTTCATCGGCGAGCGCTCCGGAAAGATGGCTGATTGTGTTCGGAACATTGCGATGGAAAATGCAGATACGGATGGAAGAAGAATCCCGCATCATGGAAATGGCGGGCAAATTCACAGAATTTTTAATATTGCCGCTTTCCAGGTATTCAATCAGCTCGGCGGCAGCCATGCGCGCGCAGTTGTCTTCCGATTCCGGAGTAGAGGCGCCCAAATGAGGAATTGCAATGACACCCGGCACGCCGATTACATCGTCGCTCGGGAAGTCGGTGACGTAAGCGGCAGCTTTACCGGAATTTAATGCGCTGATAATATCCGCAGAATTCACAAGGTCACCACGGGCAAAGTTCAAAATACGGACGTCGTCCTTCATTTTTGCAATGGACTCCGCATTAATCATCTCTTTGGTGTCCGGCGTGAGCGGAACATGAACCGTAATATAGTCGCAGGCTGCGTAAACCTCATCCAATGTGCGTGCGTGACGAATGGAACGGGAAAGTCCCCACGCGGCGTCTACGGAAAGGTACGGGTCATAGCCGTAAACTTCCATGCCAAGGCTCTTTGCGGCATTTGCCACAAGGATGCCGATTGCACCAAGGCCGATGACACCAAGTGTTTTGCCGCTGATTTCAGGGCCGACGAAAGCGCCCTTTCCCTTTTCCACCAGGCCGCCGACTTCGCAACCCTTACCCTTCAGTGTTTTCGCCCACTCAATGGCGGGGACTACCTTGCGGGAGCAAAGCAGCAGTCCTGCAAGAACAAGTTCCTTCACGGCGTTTGCGTTTGCGCCCGGCGTGTTGAACACAACAATGCCCTGTTCGCTGCACTTTTCAAGCGGAATATTATTGACACCTGCGCCCGCTCTTGCAATGGCAAGCAGGCTTTTCGGCAGTTCCATTTCATGTATGGAAGCGGAACGCACCAAAATCGCGTCCAGATTCTCAACGGATTCGCCGCAGATGTAGTTCTCGTTAAAACGGCTTGTGCCGACCTCTGAAATCTTATTCAAACATTTTATATGGTACATATCTTTCCTCACTTTCAATCAGGTGTTTTTCTTTTCAAATTCGCCCATGAACTGAACCAGCTTTTCAACACCCTCAATTGGCATTGCGTTGTAAATGGAAGCGCGCATTCCGCCGACGGAACGGTGGCCCTTTATATTTACAAAGTCATGAGCGACCGCTTCTTTTACGAACTGGGCGTCCAGTTCCTCACTCCCAGTGATAAACGGGATATTCATCAGGGAACGATCCTTTGGAACTACTGTGCCATGGAACAACTTTGACTGATCGAGAAAATCATAAAGGAGACCGGCCTTTTTTACATTAATTTTTTTCATTTCATCAAGGCCGCCAATGGTATTTTTAAGCCAGTCTAAAACCAGCATACAAATGTAAATGGAGTAGCAGGGTGGCGTGTTGAACATGGAATCATTTTCCGAATGGGTCTGATAGTTAAACATGGTCGGGGTGATGTCCATAGCGTGGCCGATCATATCCTCACGGATAATGACGACGGTTAAGCCGGCGGGGGCCATGTTCTTCTGTGCGCCCGCGTAAAGCAAGGCGAACTTGCTCACGTCAATCGGTTCGCTCAGAATGCACGAAGAAATATCCGCAACAAGCGGCACATTTCCGGTCTCCGGCAATGTGTGGAACTTTGTGCCGTAAATCGTATTATTCATACAAATATGAAAATAGTCCGCATCCTTTGTAAAAGCGGATGGGTCCAATTCAGGTATGTAACTGAATGTTTTATCCTTTGAGGAAGCGATTACGTTGGCGTTTCCATAGCGGGCAGCTTCTTTATAAGCTTTTGTCGCCCATTGGCCGGTCAGTACGAAATCAGCTTTGTTGCTCCCCGTCATAAGGTTCATCGGGACCATGGCAAATTGGGAGGAAGCACCGCCCTGTAAAAATAAAACTTTGTAATTATCAGGGATATTCATAATTTCGCGGAGTAATTTTTCTGCAGAACTGATGATTCCCTCATAAATTTTAGATCGGTGTGACATCTCCATCACGGACTGGCCACTGCCCTGATAATCAAGCATTTCTGCTGCTGCGCGGTGAAGTACGGGTTCCGGCAGCATTGAGGGACCTGCGGAAAAGTTATAAACGCGTTTCATTAAGTGCAACCTCCAAATTAAAATTTTATGGGCCCGGTTTATGAGCCCATGGTTATTAATTAAATATTATATCGCTTTAGCCTAATGAAGTCAATGATATTCATAGACGAGATCCGGCTGCTTTCTGTGTGACTTTCGATAAAATAATATATCATTGCGAAGCATTTATTTTGTGATATAATTATAGATATAATTCATTTATATCATGGAAAATTATTGGATACTTTTTAAAATAGGGGGAGGAACTTTTATGATGGTCAGGGATATTATCCGTATATTGGACGCAAAAGTTTTAATGGCTGGAAACTTGGACATTGAGGTAAAAACAGCCTGCGGCAGTGACATGATGAGCGACGTGCTCGCCTTTGTTAAGGAACAGTCCGTACTGCTGACAGGCCTTACTAATCCGCAAGTTGTGCGTACCGCTGAAATGATGGATATGCACTGCATCATATTTGTGCGCGGGAAAATGCCGGAGGAAGATTTGATTTCGCTTGCAAAACAGAAAGAAATTTCAATACTTCAAACGCAGCACGCAATGTTTACTGCCTGCGGCCTGCTTTATACGAATGGGCTGAGCGGAGGTAGCCAAAGTTGATCAATATCCTTTCTCTTGACTATGTTGTGCCCGGGGATGACTTTACACGCGCGGGCGAAGCGTCGAGCGATGTGAAACGAAAATTAAAGCAAATCGGGTATGAACCCGATGCCATTCGCCGCGTCGCAATTGCCATGTATGAGGGTGAGATCAATATGGTAATACACGCCGGGGGTGGTCTTGTTCATGTCGAGATTGACCCGGAGCGCGTAAAGATGGTACTTTCCGACCACGGCCCCGGTATCCGCGATGTTGAGATGGCGATGCGGGAAGGCTATTCCACCGCGCCTGACAGGGTTCGTGCGCTGGGCTTTGGTGCCGGAATGGGATTGCCAAATATGAAAAAATATACGGATTCCATGAAGATTGATACGGAAATCGGAAAAGGGACGACCCTTTACATGACGGTGCTTGCCAAGTCAATTACCATCGGCTAAAGCGCAAATGCGAATTTGTCAGGTGCAATCTGTACTGTCCTTCCGAAGGTTTTGAACCGAAATTGACTTCAATAAATTAAGCAGCGAGGTGACTTAAATGGATCGATTTTTTCACTCGGTTACTTTGGATCGGGACAAATGCATGGGATGCACCAACTGCATTAAACGCTGCCCGACCGAGGCAATCCGCGTACGGAATGGCAAGGCGAGGATTATATCAGAACGCTGCATCGACTGCGGGGAATGCATTCGCGTTTGTCCTCATCACGCAAAAAAAGCGAGATCCGACGAGCTTTCTATGATTGATAATTTCGAGTATAAAATAGCGTTGCCTGCTCCCACACTGTACGGTCAGTTTAATAACTTAGATGATATCGACATTGTACTTACCGGCTTAAAAGACTTGGGATTTGATGAAGTATTTGAGGTTTCGCGCAGTGCGGAACTGATATCTGAGGCAACACGGAAGCTCATGCAGGAGGGTAACCTGAAAAAGCCCGTCATCAGTTCGGCCTGCCCGGCTGTGGTACGGCTGATCCGCGTGCGTTTTCCGGATCTTTGTTCCCATGTACTGCAGCTGAATTCCCCGATGGAAATGGCTGCACGGATTGCCAAACAGGAAGCAATGAAAAAAACTGGTCTGCCGCGCGGGAAAATCGGAGCTTTTTTTATTACGCCCTGTCCCGCCAAGGTTACGGCAATTAAAATGCCAATCAGTTGCAAAAAATCCGAAGTGGACGGTGCAATTGCTATCAGCGATATTTTTACAAAACTTACAGCAAAGATGGAAGAGAGAAAAACAACCGAACTGCTCTCCCATTCCGGCATTATCGGAGTTGGCTGGGCATCCAGCGGAGGGGAGGCTTCCGCTTTGCTGAACGATAAGTACCTTGCCGCCGACGGAATTGACAATGTGATTCGTGTGCTCGAGGAGCTGGAAGATGAAAAAATCAGGGAGTTGGATTTTGTGGAACTGAATGCCTGCTCCGGCGGCTGCGTGGGCGGCGTTCTCTGTGTGGAAAACGCTTATGTCGCAAAGGCGAGGCTCCAGCGGCTGCGCCGGTATCTTCCTGTTTCCCAAAACCATCTCGACGGAAAAATCCCCAACATGATGGAATGGCAGAAAAACCTTCTGTTCACCCCGGTATTAAAACTTTCGGACGATATGAACGAAGCACTTCGCATGATGTCGGAAATCGACCGCATTTGTGACGAACTTCCCGGTCTGGACTGCGGCTCGTGCGGTGCTCCGACCTGCCGCGCGCTGGCGGAGGATATTGTACGGGGGCATGCAAAAAAAAATCAGTGTATCTTTATTATGCGTGAGGAAATTAAAAATGTGGCGGCCGCGCTGTCCTCCATAGGCGGGTCCTTTTCCCACAGCGACAAAGGAGGTAAAGATATATGACAGTTAGAGAAATGTGCGGCACGCTTCAGCTTAATGTGCTGGTAAACTGTGAGGGCTTGGACAGAAACGTGACCGGCGGCTACACAGGCGACCTTCTGAGTTGGGTAATGGCGCGGCTGCCTGCACAAGCCGCATGGCTTACCGTAATGGGAAATGTGAATACAGTGGCAGTAGCATCTTTAAAGGACGCTGCATGCATTATTCTGACGGATTCCGCAACACTGGACGAAGATGCGGAAAAAAAAGCGCAGCAGCAGGGAATTACAGTCCTCTCCTCACAGCAGAACAGCTTTGAACTCGGCGCAAAACTGGCTGCTCTTTTGCAGTGATGCGTATTTTTTATGACCTTCACCTGCACTCGTGCCTTTCGCCGTGCGGAAGTGAAGACATGACTCCGAGCAACCTTGTGAATATGGCATGTTTGCTCGGCTATGATGTAATTGCGCTGACCGACCATAATTCTTGCCTGAATACCCCCGCCGCGGTTGAATTGGGGAAACAGAACGGCCTTCTCGTATTGCCGGGCATGGAGCTTTGCACCAGTGAAGAAGCTCATGTTGTCTGCCTGTTCCCAAATGTGAAGGCCGTCATGGGCTTTCATCAGTATGTAACGGAGCGAAGTGCAAAAATAAAGAACCGGCCTGAAATTTTTGGGCATCAAACGATTATGGACGAAAAAGAAACCGTGATTGGCGAGGAGGAAGCTCTTCTGCTGAACGCGGTCGCAATCAGTGTAAATGATGTTACCGCCGCTGTGAAAAAGTTTTGTGGAGCGGCTTTCCCTGCACATGTGGATAAGAGTGCGTTCAGCGTAATTGCAAGTCTCGGTGTAATTCCGCCGGAGGCCGGTTTCGCCGCGGCTGAAATCAGTTCGTCGGGGAATGTGGAAAAGCTGCTGGCTGCCAATCCGGAACTAAACGAGAAGATTTTGCTGCGCAATTCCGACGCACATTATTTGGAAAATATGTTCGAACCGAGGGCTTGGCTCGACCTGCCCGAAAAAACACCGGAATGTCTCATTGCGGCGCTTAACGGCTCGATCAAGATCGAATGGAGCAGAGGATGAAAACCGCAGCGGATTCGGGTTTTTCATGTCACAATTTGTATATTATTAACTAACAGTGTCAACTTTTTTTGTAATACAATTCAATGAAAGACATAGATTTAAGTAATTTGGTATGTTATACTTATAACAAAGAAAACAATTACTATGCGTTGGTTTGTTACATTTTTAACGAACTGCATGGAACAATCACAGGGAGGCAAAAGAATGCAAAAACGTATTAGCAACCTGCCTTTTACGGGAACTTCGGAGCAGAAAATTTTGCTTGAAGAGATTATTAAAAGGCACAAAAATCAGAAGGGTGCAATTCTGCCGGTATTGCAGGAGGCACAGGATATTTACGGATATCTTCCTGCCGAAGTGCAAAGTATGATAGCGGATGGCCTCGAAGTTCCGCTTGAGGAAGTTTTCGGCGTTTCCACCTTCTACTCCCAGTTTTCCCTCACCCCAAAGGGAAAATACAATATCTCCATCTGTCTCGGTACGGCTTGCTATGTCAAAGGTGCGGCGGCAGTTTTGGATAAACTGACTTCCGTTTTGGGAATTCAGCCGGAGGAGAGTACTCCGGACGGGAAATATTCACTTACCGCATGCCGCTGTGTCGGCGCCTGCGGGCTTGCTCCGGTTCTTACCGTCAACGGCGATGTTTACGGAAGGATGACGCCGGACGAAGTGAGCGAAGTACTGGCAAAATACGAATAAGATGCGTGAAATTTCACTTAATGTGATGGATATTGCGCAAAATTCAATCTCTGCCGGAGCAAACCGGATTACTATTTCCGTGAATGAGGATTCGAAAACAGGCTGTATGACCATAACGGTATCGGACAACGGCTGCGGCATGACCGCCGGTCAGGTGGCCAATGCGACGGATCCGTTTTTTACCACACGCACTACGCGTAAAGTAGGGCTGGGGGTTCCTCTTTTTAAGATGGAAGCGGAAATGACGGGCGGAGCTTTTGAAATTAAGTCGGAAAAAGGGATCGGAACCACAGTAACGGCAAATTTTATGGTTTCCCATGTGGATATGATTCCGCTGGGCGACATTAATTCGACGGTGTTGCTTCTTGTCACCTGTAATCAGGACAGGGATTTTATTTTTCATCACAGCATTGATTCACGGGAATTTACTTTGGACACGCGCGAGCTGCGCAGTGCGCTGGGGGATGAAGTCGCGCTTAATTCACCGGATGTTGTGGAGTGGATTAAGAGCTATCTAGACGAACAAACCCAATTAATAAAGGAGGAAACATTCAGATGAAGTCTTTAGCTGAACTTCAGGCGATTCGCGATAAAACCCGCAATCAGGTCATCCTGCGCGAAAATAACGACAATGCCATCCGCGTACTGGTCGGAATGGCAACCTGCGGAATAGCCGCCGGCGCGCGTCCGGTTCTTGCCGCATTGGTGGATGAAGTTGCAAAACGAGGCCTTGCAAACGTTACGGTAACGCAGACCGGCTGTATTGGTATCTGCCAGTTTGAACCGGTTATCGAAGTTGTTGCACCGGGACAGGAAAAAGTGACATATGTACATATGACGCCGGAAAAGGCGGTTCGCGTGGTGAATAACCACTTGGTCAACGGCAATGTGGTAACAGAATATACCATAGGCGCCGATTCAAAATAAGGAGGCCGTTTCAATGTATCGTTCCAATGTACTGGTTTGCGGCGGTACCGGTTGTACCTCCTCAAACAGCGAAGTTATCATTACGAAGCTGAAAAAGGAAATCGCAGCCCATGGGCTTGAAAAAGAAATAAACGTCGTGCGTACGGGATGCTTTGGCCTTTGTGCTCTTGGCCCGATTATGATCGTATATCCGGAAGGCTCTTTTTACAGCAGAGTCACCCCGGAGGATGTTTCTGAAATTGTGGAGGAGCATCTTTTAAAGGGAAGAATCGTAAAACGTTTATTGTATCAAGAAACAATTGTCGATGAAAATACAATAAAATCGTTAAACCATACCCCCTTCTATGAAAAACAGAACCGAGTGGCCTTGCGCAACTGCGGTGTGATTAACCCCGAAAGCATTGACGAATACATAGCGGTTGACGGTTACTCCGCGCTGGGCAAGGTGCTTACGGAAATGACTCCTGAAGAAGTCATTGATGTAATCAAAGCTTCCGGTTTGCGCGGCAGGGGCGGCGCGGGCTTCCCGACCGGTTTAAAATGGAGCTTCGCTGCAAAGAATCAGGCTGACCAGAAATATGTTTGCTGCAACGCCGATGAAGGCGATCCGGGCGCATTTATGGACCGTTCCGTATTGGAAGGCGACCCGCACTGTGTATTGGAAGCAATGGCTATCGCAGGGTACGCAATCGGTTCCACTCAGG
>Ga0366780_1066_pt1 | contig 15673 bp, 13 predicted proteins | sample BONcelN113001E11_FD_207073 | JGI IMG/M metagenome (GOLD analysis project Ga0366780, IMG submission 207073) | Enriched cells from coal bed in the Powder River Basin, Montana, United States - BONCAT cells N11 rep2 HSBNCT.N11.300.1.E11 ...
TGTCAAAATTCCTTCCTTCATTTTTTTCTTACTATTATAGCATATTTCTTCCAGGACATGAAAACCCTTCCGCGGTTAACGGAAGGGTCTCGATTAAGCCTTAATTGAAGGTCCCTGCTTAATAGCTTCAACATCAGGAGTTCGTCTTGCCCACCAGCCGGCAAGAGCCGGACCCGAGATGTTGTGCCATACACTGAAGATAGCACTTGGCAAAGCCGCTACCGGCGAGAGATGAACCATTGCCAGAGCAGCACCCAGTCCTGAGTTTTGCATACCGACCTCGAAGGCAATGGCGCGGGCCTTAAATTCACTCATACCACAAACCCGCTTGGCAACAAAGTGAGCAATCAGATACCCCAGCAGATTATGAAGGATCACGCCAATAGCAACAATGCCTGCCACCGATGCGAGACGTGCGGCGCTGGCGGCTACAACTGCCGCTACAATGGTAATGATGGCCAGTACCGAAAGCACCGGCACTATTTTTACAAACTTTTGCACAACCGTGTTAAACATCTGCCGTATGGCAACGCCCAGAACTATAGGCACTATGACGATTTTGAGAATATCTACCAAAAGAGCTGTCGCATTAATAGGAATGAATTTACCGCCCAGCATTAAGAAGAGATACGGCGTAACGAATGGCGCAATCAGCGTTGTCAGTGAGCTGACCGTAACCGAGAGTGCCACATCCCCTTTAGCCAGATACGTCATCACGTTAGAAGCTGTACCGCTCGGCACGCAGCCAACCAGGATAAAACCGGCAGCCAAATCGGGCGATACATTCATAGAAACCGCCAGCAGGTAGCCTAAGAGAGGCATAATAATAAACTGCAGCAGCACACCGATGAGAACATCGCGCGGCCTTTCAAAAACCGCGACAAAGTCATCTTTGGTCAGCGTAAGGCCCATGCCCAGCATGACAACGCCCAGCAATTGTGGAATAAAAGGAACAGCCATTCTAAAAACTGGTGGATTAACATAAGCAGCAGTTGCAGCAATGATGACAAGTAGGGGGAAATACGCTCCTAAAAATTTTGAGATTTTTTCAACTGTCCTCATTTGCAAACCTCCTTACTATTTCAAAACAGCTCCTGTGTTGGCCGAAGTTACCAGTTTTGCATACCGCGCCAGATAGCCGCTGGTTACCTTAGGTTTGGGCTGCTGCCAGGCGGCTCTTCGCTCAGCGAACTCTTCATCTGAAATTTCCGCGCGCAGAATACGGTTGGGAATATCAATGAAAATGCCGTCGCCGTCCTTTAAAAGGCCGATAGGGCCACCCTCCATGGCTTCCGGTGAGATATGTCCGATACATGCGCCTTGGGTAGCTCCGCTGAAACGACCGTCGGTCAAAAGCGCTACTTTGAGGCCCATGCCGGTGATAACCGCCGTTGGATTAAGCATCTCTTTCATACCAGGACCGCCCTTGGGACCTTCGTAGCGAATAACGACAACATCGCCATCTTTTATCTTTTTGCCGACAATGGCATCAATGGCAGCTTCCTCAGAATCGAAGACACGGGCAATTCCCTTAAATACCAGCATGTCGCTTGCCACCGCGCTTTCCTTAACAACGGCATTGTCGGGCGCCAGGTTGCCGGAGAGTATGGCAATGCCGCCTTTATTGCGGTAGGGATCATCGACAGAGTGGATTACGTCAGCTCGCTTGATTGCAGCAGTCTCAATACGACTGGCGACTGTTCCTTCCACTGTTTTGGCTTGGCCGTGAATGACACCCCGTTTGGATAGTTCTTTCATAACGGCCGCCATACCGCCCGCCTCATTGAGATCTTGGATATGATACGTGCCGCCAGGACTGAGTTTGGTAATATAGGGCGTCTTAGCACTGATTTCTTCAAACAGTGTAAGCGGAAGTTCCACCCCTGCCTCATAGGCAATAGCGGTTAGGTGAAGCACCGTATTGGAAGAACCGCCAATCCCCATATCAACTGCGATTGCATTTTCAAACGCTTCTCGGGTCAGGATATCCCTAGGCTTAATATCATTCTTCACCATTTCGACTACCAGTGCTCCGGCCCGTTTAGCCATCATGGTTCTCGCACCGGATTGTGCGGCAGGTACCGTGCCATTACCCGGCAGCGCCATGCCTAAGACTTCGGACATACAGTTCATGGTATTGGCGGTAAACATACCTGCACACGAGCCACAGCCCGGACATGCCGCTTTTTCCATGTCGTCCATTTGCTGTGCGCTGATTTTACCGGCTTCAAACAGACCAGCCGCTTCAAACATAGTGCTGACGCTAATGTCACGCCCCTCATAGCGCCCGGCCATCATTGGCCCGCCGCTCATAACAATCGCCGGGATATTCAGGCGCGCGGCTGCCATCAACATGCCGGGTACGATCTTATCACAGTTAGGCACTAACACCAAGCCGTCAAAACCATGTCCAACCGCCATTGCTTCAATGGAATCGGCAATTAATTCACGGCTTGGCAGCGGATATTTCATGCCGTCGTGTCCCATGGCAATACCGTCACAGATACCGATTGCCGGAAACTCGGCTGCCATGCCGCCGCCGGCAGTAATGCCCAGCTTAACGGCATTTGCCACATCGCGAAGATGGATATGCCCCGGAATTACCTCATTAAAAGCATTGACAATACCGATAAAGGGTTTAGTCAACTCTTCGGGAGTATACCCCATAGCATAGAATAAAGACCGGTGCGCGGCTCGTGTTGAGCCTTTTTTTACAATGTCGCTGCGCATAAATATCTCTCCTCTCTTATATACCAAAGCCCTTGCTACATCCGGGCTTCAATCAACTTGGCCATTTCTTCGGTAGAAACTTGGGTCAAGCCTGGCTGATACAAATCAGCTGTTCTATAACCTTCGGCAAGAACCTGATCTACCCCTGCCTCGATCCGGTCAGCAGCTTGGGCATTATCCAAAGAATACCTGAGCAGCATGGCTGTTGATAAAATAGTGCCAACCGGGTTTGCCAGCCCTTTGCCGGCAATATCCGGCGCTGAACCATGAATGGGCTCATACAGTCCTGGCCCATTACCAAGACTGGCTGAAGGCAGCATGCCGATAGAACCGGCAATTACGGCCGCCTCGTCGCTTAGGATGTCGCCAAATAAGTTACTGGTGACAATGACATCAAATTTTTTGGGGCCTAGGACCAGTTGCATGGCACAGTTATCAACATACATATGCGTAAGCTCAATATCTGAGTACTCAGCGGCGACTCTTGACGCTACCCGCCGCCACAACCGGGAGGTCGCCAGGACATTGGCTTTATCCACTGATACTACCTTGCCGTTCCTCTTTCTCGCTGTTTCACAGGCAATCCGCACAATACGCTCTATCTCGGGCACGCTGTAAGCTTCAACATCGAAAGCTTTGTCAATACCCGCCTGCTCATCCGCCTCCTGGCGTTCGCCGTAATAGACGCCGCCATTGAGTTCCCGGATGATGGCAATGTCGGCGCCTTCGACATACTCGGGCTTTAGGGGTGAGTGACAGACCAGAGCCGCTGTTACTTTAACCGGACGCAGATTGGCATACAAGCCTAAGGCTTTGCGCAACCCCAGTATTGCCTTCTCCGCTCTCAGTTCAGGGGCAACCTGATCCCACCGGGGACCGCCAACCGCTCCCAGCAGAACAGCTGAAGAACACTGAGCTGCCTGCACGGTCGCTTCCGGCAGCGGAGTACCGAATCGATCGATCGCTGCACCACCGGCATAGTGTTCGTGAAATTCAAGCGAAATATTGCAAAGAGCAGATGCTTTGCGCAAAATACGCAGTCCGGCCTCTACCACTTCTGCGCCAATACCGTCTCCCCGGATAACAACAATTTGCTGGCTCATTCCTTATCCCCCTTAACATAGTTGATTAACCCGCCAGCTTGGGCAATATCCTGAATAAAGCCGGGCAAGGGCTGAACCTGAAATTTTTCCCCCGTAGTTTTATTGGTAAGAATACCTGCTTTCAAATCAATATCCAATATGTCGCCCTGCTTGATTTTTTCTACATCTGCGCCGAGTTCCAGGATAGGCAGGCCAATGTTGATCGCATTACGATAAAAGATTCGGGCAAAACTGTCCGCCACAATACAGGTAATTCCACTCACTTTAATAACCAGAGGAGCATGCTCTCTTGAAGAGCCGCAGCCAAAATTCTTGCCGGCTACCATAATATCCCCAGCCTTGACGTTCCCGGCAAAGCTGGTATCAATGTCTTCCATTGCATGCTTCGTCAGTTCTACCGGATCCGTAATATTAAGATAACGCGCCGGTATGATCACATCGGTATCCACATTATCGCCATAGCGCCAGACTTTTCCTTCCATCTTCATGCTATTATTACCTCCCCCGGAACAGCTATGCGTCCAAGCAGCGCGCTTGCGGCGGCTACTGCCGGACTAGCCAAATATACTTCACTGTCTACGTGTCCCATCCGTCCGCGGAAATTACGGTTAGTTGTTGACACCGCCCGTTCTCCGGCTGCCAGAATGCCCATATACCCGCCAAGACAAGGTCCGCAAGTAGGCGTACTTACGACTGCGCCTGCCTTGACAAATAGCTCAATGTAGCCGCGGGTCATCGCTTCCAAATAGACCTCTTGTGAACCAGGTATAATAATCGCTCTAACATCCGGATGTACATTGCCGTGCCGGAAGACTTCCGCCGCCTGCGCAAGATCTTCGATGCGGCCGTTGGTACAGGAGCCAATAACAACCTGGTCAATGGCAATCTTGCCGACCTGTGTTACCGGTTTAACATTCTCCGGCAGATGCGGCAGCGCAACCACCGGTTCCAGGGCAGAAAGGTCAATATCAACCGTCCGGATATATTCAGCGTCAGCATCTGCGACCTGTGTCTGATAAGGCCTTGTTACCCGGCTTTCCAAATAAGCGATTGCTGCTTCATCCACAGGAAAAATTCCGTTTTTTGCGCCGGCCTCGACCGCCATATTGGCAATGGTGAACCGGTCAGCCATATTCAGTGAGGCTATCCCCGGGCCAGCAAATTCGAGTGACTGGTAACGAGCCCCGTCCACGCCAATAATGCCAATCAAGGTTAAAATGACGTCCTTGCCGCTAACCCATTTGGGCAGAGCGCCCGTGAGATTAATCTTTATGCTGGCCGGCACTTTAAACCAGGTTTCACCGCTCGCCATGGCCGCCCCCATATCGGTGTGCCCTACCCCTGTGGCGAACGCTCCGAGCGCACCATAGGTACAAGTATGAGAGTCAGCACCGATAATGATCTCGCCTGGCGCTACCAGGCCTGTCTCCGGCAGCAGCACATGCTCAATTCCCATACGGCCCACTTCAAAGTAATTGCTAATTTGATGCTGCTTGGCAAACTCGCGCAGGGTTTTGGCCATTTCCGCTGACTTGATATCCTTATTAGGAGTGAAATGATCAGGCACTAACGCAATTTTATCCTTGTCAAAAACCGGTGAACCAATTTTATTGAATTCTGTAATCGCCGGCGGTGCCGTAATATCATTGCCGAGCACTAAATCAAGCTTGCACTTGATTAACTGCCCGGGCATAACACGAGTCAGCCCGGCTCCACGTGCCAGTATTTTCTCAGTAATCGTCATTCCCATTTTATATTCCTCCCACTGCTTGGTCTGCATCAGGCCGTCCGCAGGACGCCAGCATTTTGTTGATGGCACTCAGGTAGGCCTTGGCACTGGCTTCAATAATATCGGTGCTCAAACCCCGCCCGCTAAACACCTTGCCATCTTGCTCGACCCTGACGGTGGCCTCGCCCAGCGCATCTTCGCCTGAGGTAACCGCCTTGATCTGATAATCCTTTAGACAGATGCTGCAGCCAATGGCTTTTTCAATCGCCTTAAACGTCGCGTCAACAGGACCGTCTCCACAGCAGGCTTCTTCGACAATACCGCCGTCTGACGACAGTCGCACGGAGGCGGTAGCCACTGTTTGGTTGCCGCTGACCACATGATGATAGATCAGGTTATATACTTCTGATTTGGCTGGCAGACTATCGCTAATGAGCGCCTCAATATCGCGGTCATATACTGTTTTTTTGCGATCAGCCAGATCCTTGAATTTTTTAAAGAGTGCATTGATCCCCTCGGCTTCAAATTCATAACCCAGCGATTGCAGGCGTTCTTCGAAGGCGTGCCGACCGGAGTGTTTGCCAAGCACGATGGCGTTACGGCTGATTCCTACCATTTCCGGACTCATGATTTCATAAGTTAAGGAGTTGTTTAAAACGCCATGCTGGTGGATACCTGATTCGTGAGCAAACGCGTTATCACCGATAATTGCCTTGTTAGGCGGAGCCACAATACCTGTCAGCGTACTGACCAGCCGTGAAGTGCGATAGATTTGGCGGGTATCAATGCCGGTCACCGCCTGATAATACTCACTGCGGGTTACCAGCGCCATAGCAATTTCCTCCAGCGCTGCATTGCCGGCCCGTTCACCCAGCCCGTTCATACAGCATTCGATCTGAGAGGCTCCGTTTTCAATGGCTGCCAGCGAATTAGCCACAGCCAGCCCTAAATCGTTATGGCAGTGAACACTGATGGCGGCCTTTTCAATGCCGGGAACATTGCTGCGGATATAACGGATTAATTCGCCAAATTCCTGAGGGGTTGTATAACCTACTGTATCCGGCACATTCAGCACAGTCGCTCCGGCGCGGATCGCTGCCGCATACACCTGGCACAAAAATTCCCAATTGGAGCGGGATGCATCTTCGGCGGAAAACTCTACATCGGAGACAAATTTCTTCGCATAACGTACGGCAGCTTCCGCTTCAGCCAGAACCTGCTGCCTGCTCATTTTAAGTTTATATTCCAGGTGGATGTCACTGGTGGCGATAAAGGTATGGATGCGCGGTCGTTCTGCTTTTTGCAGGGCAGCAGCCGCCGCATCAATATCCTTTGCGTTTGCCCTGGCCAGAGCCGCAATTACGGGCCCTTTGACCTGAGCGGCAACCGCACTGACGGCGGCAAAGTCTCCGGGAGACGCGATAGGGAAGCCGGCTTCAATGACGTCCACCTTAAGCTTCGCTAATGCCTGACCGATTTCTACCTTCTCACTGGTTTCCAAATTTACTCCGGGCGTTTGCTCACCATCCCGCAAGGTTGTATCAAAAATTGTAATTACTTTCTGGCTCATGAAAATCCCCCCACCTTTTCCAATTTTCTTTTTAAACATTCAAATTTTGTTTGCCACACTTTCCTCCTTTCTTTTTTAGAAAACAAAAAGCCCCTATTGACATATTGTCAATAGGGGCGGAATTGACCGCGGTACCACCCTATTTGGGGCTCATTGCGCCAAATGGCTGCCGGTTAACGCTTGCCAGCGCTCCCGCTTACTAATTCAGCGAGAGAGTTCCTGGGTGAGTTTCACTGTTAACTCCGCGCCGGTTCACACCATCCACCGGCTCTCTGCAGCGGTTCATTCACAGCTTTTTCCCAATCATCACTTATAAGTTATAACAGAAAATGGGTACAAAAAAACCCTGCGGAAAATTTCTTGAACAAGAAACTTTCCGCAGGGTCTTTTATACCCACGGTGTAGCGCGGCGACAGTGCCGCACCCTGCATCGCTCGGTCCAGACCTGACAGACAGCGGAACCCTAGATGCACTTTCTTGGATAATTGTTATTTTGTATACATTATACCACTACAGATGTTTCTGTCAATGGGATTTTATATTAAAAATAGGTTATCTCTCTTAACGTTTTTTCAGTATCCATCCATTCCAGCCAAGAATGAGCACGCTTTGAGACGGTGCGCTCCGTCCAGTTTCCCCAGCCATCATACTGGTAGGTATATTTTTCTTCGCCCTGCAGACTGCCGTCTGCCAGGAAACGGCTGACAGATATTACATCGCCTGCACTATTATACACGGTTTCAGCGGCAATCGATCCGTCTCCCCGATGAATAACGCGCTTAACGCCGTCCCCTTCCCGAGTATCACATACCTGATTTTGATAAACTGATCCGTCTGGCAGGTAGCAAATTTCTCCCAGCCTGCCGTCTGCTTCGGTTTTAATTTTAATACGCCTGCCGTAGTTTTGCAGGTCTCCGCTATACTCGCAGTCAATCTCCTTCCCGTTATTGCTGACCACTTCCCTGGCCAGGACCTTCCCGTCTTTGCCATAGGTGATAACGCCGCTGCTCTGACCGGACGCATCATATAGGTACTCTTTTACCGCTATAACAGTGCCATCGGATGACAGATGAATTTCCTTGACCAGCTTGGCTTGCTGGTAGCTATATTTTTTGATGAGAAAAGGATTGCCGTCATGACTGAAATAGCGGCTTTCTTCCAGCAAACCTTCAGGAGAATAGAAGCTTAGCATTTCCTGGATAAAGCTGCCGTCTTTGCTAAACGATCCACTGCTGACAACACGCCCCGCATCATCATAAATATATCCTTTCTCCTCAAAGTGTTGAGCACCCCGATAGGTGCGAACCTTTACCGCGTAACCATCCCTGTTATAAGTAACGGTACGCAACGGAATTTTCACCCAGGCTTTCGCCTCAGCCTGCAGCAGCACCTGTTCCTCTGCTACCTTTTGTACAGGTCCATTAAGGCCATTTTGCCTAATATCCATCCAGTGATGCGCCTGTGCGGGAGAAAAAGGCGTACCCACAAGCAGGCAGAAGCAAATGATCATTCCCCGGAAAACGCTGTTCATAATAAACCTCATATCTTCTTTTCTGTTTGGGGGATACTTCTCCATTATGCTGCTAAATCCTTCCCGGTTGGTAAATTATGGACAGCTATTCAGCCGCATGATACAATGAAGGCAATTTACTGTAAATATTACCAAAGGGGATCCTATGCGAATATTTCCGTTGCTTGTCATGCTGCTATTTCTGCTGTCTTCGAGCGCTTTAGCCCAGCCGGAGATACACCTCAATATTCCCGAATACGTGCTGCGGCTAATCGATAATGGGAATGTGCTCAGAGAGTATCATGTGGCGGTTGGTGCGCCCTACGAACCCACCCCTATCGGCCGTTTCATTATCGCATACAAAGAGAAGAATCCAACTTGGTATCCGGGTTCCGGTTTCGCCGATAAAACGCCGGTGCCACCCGGTCCCAGCAACCCGCTTGGCACGCGATGGATTGAATTTCTGCCGGCGTACGGCATCCACGGCACCGACAGGGCTTGGAGTATTGAGTATCCTGTTTCCGGCGGCTGTGTGCGCATGTACAATCCGGATGTAGAAGAGCTGTATGAACTGGTAGATACGGGAACGCCGGTAACGGTATCCTATCAGACACTGGTAATCAGTGAGAAGAGCGATGGACTATACCTTACTGTTTACGCTGATGTCTACGAAAAGAACACGTCAACAAAAGAAAACCTCTATGCCTTGCTTGGCAGCTACCGCAGCCGGTACCCGCTTATTACCGAACCGGTTTGGCCTATTGCTGTGGAGTTTCCGGCAGAACGAAAAATTAAACTGGCAGATCCACCCGGTAAAACGAAAAAATAAACCCCTGGAAAAGCAAACCGTGCTATGCTACCCCCAGATAGGACAGTGAAAAAAAACACTGTAATGTCTGGGGGTAGCATAGCAAACGCTCATCCCAGGGGTTCTCTATGTCTAAGCAGTAATAATCACTTTGGTACCCGGCCTTATAACCGTGTAAAGTTCTTCTAAGTCCTTGTCCAGCATGGCAATGCAGCCTTCCGTCCAATTAACGCCTTCACTGGTTAGCTCTTCGCGTCCGCCATGAATGCCGATCCAGCCGCCCAGTGCGGTATTTTGCGGCGGGAGGTCATGGTTATGATTAGCTCTGACAATAGCGTTGTATTGATCATAACTTATCATGGACTGCTCTAAGGCCCGCTGGGCGTGATTGACATCCGGATAGCTCAGGCCAAACCACTTCCGCCCAAGATAGGGATGATTATTGAGCAGTTCCTTTTCCGTTATATAAAAGGTTCCTTCCGGCGTGCGGTTATCTCCTTGCCGGACCTTATTCCCATCCGGATTAACCCCGAAGACTGCGCGGTAGTCTTTGATAGCTTTTCCCTGCTCATAGAGTGTCAGTGTTTTGGCCGACTTCTTAATCACTAAAACCATAGCATCCTGCGTTCCCGCCAGCATTTCCAGCGGACCTCCGGCGGCAGCGGCCGGCTGGCATGACAGCCATAGCCCAAAAAACGCAAGCAACATTGACTTCAGCAGTATTTTCATATACTCCCTCACTATGTTACCGATTCCTTCTTATAAAGAAAATTTTTCCTTATATACATAATTATAAAAGAATAATTCGTTATGGTCAAGCAGGGCTATCGCCGCATATTACCGAACTTTGTTTAGGAATAAATGAGGTGCATACGTAATGAATAAACATTTGCAAACCCTACTGTTGCCCCTTCTCTTGGCTGCTGCTCTGGCAACCATGGCATTAGCAGCGCCTGTTGCCGCCGCTAACCCAGTTTATATTATCAACGGCGTACAGCAGTCCGAGAATACGGCTCAGCCGCAAGACGACGTCAAGCGTATCGAGTTCCAAAGTCAAACCTACTCCAGGTTTACCGACTATGCAGCAGGCTTCAGCCTGCTGGTGCCCAGCCAAATGCAGGCTGATTTGTCTAATGGCGCTATTCGCACAGTATTCCAAGACAGCGCCGCTCAAATCGAAGTATACTATGACAACTTTGCAGGCACTATTTCGAGCGCCACCGATTATGTATATTACGGCAACCGTCAGACGCTGCTTAGTAGCCGGCATTCCGTGATCCGCGATGAATGGACGGAAATTGACGGATACCGCGCTCACATCCTGGAATGGAACCGACGCAAGCTTGCCAGAGTTGATAACGACAAGAACCACTATTTCAGTGCTGAAATTATTAAAAATGAAAATGAAGTCTATACCATTTTTATTAAAGCAGCCGAACCTCTGCCGGACGCGATGACTATCGTGCAGAGCTTTCAGGTCGCGGTCCCTCAGGGATCTCTTCGCAATTACAAGGAAATCAGACCATCACAGACTAGCCTGAATGCGGAAACAGCTGCATTCCTCAAACAATACTTCTCTGCTGCCAGCCCCTTAACCTGGGGGATATTTGAACCCTCAGCCCCTGAAACAATGACCTATCTTATCGCCTTGGAAAGCCGCTTGGAGCACACGTTCCCGTTCCTGATCCGTTATCACGGCCTTGATGAACAGGTGCCCTTGCGCGGACTGCAAAAGGCCTACGACGCCAAACGCTATGTTGAGCTGACACTGCAAACGACACACTCTGATGATGTAAACGCACTGCTTGCCGGCAGCGACAGAAACGCGGCGATCATGTACGCCATTCTTGACGGGCAGTATGACGATTACTTACGCGAGTATGCGCAAAGACTTAAGAGCTTTGGTCATCCGGTCCTCTTCCGCCTCAATAATGAAATGAACGGCGACTGGTGTTGGTACTCTGCCTATTATTCGGGCAAAGATACCGATATTTACAAAGCCGTGTGGAAATATATTCACACTCTGTTCGAACGCAACGGGGTCGATAATGTGCTTTGGGTATGGAACCCGCACGACGTATCCAGACCTGATTTCAAATGGAATCATTATCTGCTGTATTATCCCGGGGACGAGTATGTTGATATTATCGGTCTTACCGGTTACAATACCGGCACTTATTTTCCGGGAGAACACTGGCGTCCCTTTCACGAAATTTATCCGCCTTTATACGCTGAATACAGCGCAGCCTTCGCTAAACCTTTCATGATTACGGAATTCGGCTCGAACTCAGTTGGCGGCAGCAAAACAGCCTGGATTGAATCCATGTTTGATCAAATGGGTCAGTTGCCAAATATCAAGGCTGCCATATGGTGGAGCGGCACCGACCATGACCAGCAGGGCAATGCCGGCCGTATCTATGTGCTCGACGAAAACGACAGGACGGTCGAAGTATTCCATAAACGCCTGCAGGAGTACAGCAAAGACGTGCGTCTAACGCCGCAAAAGGCATCCGGCGAGCGCTTTAGCCTCACATATCCCCAGGCGCTGAACAGCCCCCAGCTTGCTGCTTTTAACCAGGCTGTTCAGTCAGAGGCCGCCGCCTTCTCCCGCCAATTCTCAAAACCTGAGGTTAGCGGCAGCCTGGACTACCGGGTAGAGCGCAACAGCGGCGGTATTGTCAGTGTAACACTGAAAAAATTTTCCTATCTGCAGCATGCTGCGCATCCCATGACTTTCTGGAAGTCATTTACCTATAACAGCCGAACAGGTAGCCTATACCGCCTGCAGGATCTGTTCAAGCCGGATGCAGCTTATGCGGCCGAACTAAACCGGTATATTGCCTACCAAATCAGTGAGCAACAGCTTCCTTTGCTGCAACCCTTTAAAGGAATAAAAGGCGACCAGGACTTTTTCCTGACCACAGACAGTCTGGTTATCTATTACCAGCTTTACGAATACACTCCCTACGTTTACGGCTTTCTCACGTTTAAAATCCCGTTGGAAGATCTTCAGCCACTGTTAAAGGAAGAATGCCTGCCTTCGGGCATGAGAAACGAGGACTAACGATGCGGCAGCTAAAAACGATAGTGATTGGTATTTTAGCCGGTATTATTAGCGGTCTCCTCGGCATTGGCGGCGCTATCATCATGGTTCCCTGCATGGTTCACTTCTTGGATTTGCCTCACCACAACGCGTCGGCAACCTCTTTGGCGGTTGTCATACCGGGCGCAATAATTAGCGCTGTCGTATATCATTCTTTCGGGCAGCTGGATTTGTCACTGTCCGCTATGTTTGCCGCCGGCGGTATAGCAGGGGTATTTGTCGGAACTTCCCTGATGCCTAAAATCAAGCCCCAGGTTTTGAAGCGCATTTTCGCGGTATTAACTTTCTTAATAGCCATCAAGATGGGGGTAGACTAATGCTGGTCATCGGCGTTATAACCGGCTTTGTGACCGGAGTGCTCAGCGGGCTTTTGGGCATTGGCGGCGGCGCTATTTTAGTTGCTTCTGCTGTCTCCTTTATGGGAGTTTCTCAGCATATGGCCCAGGCTGCGGCCATTGCCTCCACCATCCCAACCGCTATAGCCGGCGTGATGAATCTGCACCGCAAAAAACTGGTGAATTATCCGGTTGCCTTCTATCTGGCAATCGGCATGGCGATAGGCGGAGTGCTCGGCGCCTATCTGGCTAACATGTTGTCAGGGCCGACTCTCAAGAAAATATTCAGTGTGTTTTTCGCCATTATGTCCATACAAATGTTTTGGACTTCACGGGACAAGAAAGAGCAGCCACCGGCAGAAACAGAAAATAAACAAATGGGAGAAGAGTAATACTCTTCTCCCATTTGTCAGCTTGTCGAGAAACCTATTTTAGAGGCCGTTCAGAAGCCCCCAGATGCACGTTCAAAGTTCGATGAGCCACCCCGTTGTATAGTTTAGCAATGAAACGGGTAATCAGCATCGGTCTCTGAACGGGTCGGAGCCGAGGAAGCGAGTGAAGACAGTACGTTCGAAGGTACGGCGAACGAGCTCCCGGAGGCCCAACAACGCAGATGGGGGTTTATCAACGGCCTGCAACGGGAGAAGAGTAAATACTCTTCTCTCGTTGCTTTAAATGACAATATAATCATTAACAGCATTGCCAGGCATGGTCATCGGCGTCACAAGCGCATCTGGATCAATATTGGCTACGATCAGTGACGCCTTGGGGGAGGCCAGTGCCGACGCAAAGGCTGCCGCAAATTCTTCAGGAGTATTGACCTCGATTCCTTCGATATTAAAGGCACGTGCGAAAGAAGTAAAGTCCACTTGCCCTAATTGACAGACAGTATAACGCCGGTCAAAGAAGACATGCTGCAACTGACGGATCATACCTAAACACTGGTTGTTGATAACCACCGATATGAGCGGCAAATTATGATTGGCGGCCGTATACAGCTCCGCGCCCGTCATCTTGAAACCGCCATCACCGGCAATATGAATTACCCGCTTTTCCGGTGCGCCAAACTGAGCCCCGATAGCGGCAGGCAGTCCAAATCCCATGGCTCCCAACCCTCCCGACGTCAGCCAGGTACGCGGCTGGTGAATAGTCAAATGCTGGGCCGCCCACATTTGATGCTGACCGACATCGGTTGCAAAAATATAATCTCCTCCAGCCGTCTGCTCAGACATACAGCGCATAATCCAGGGGGCATTCAGTTTTTCCTGCTGATGCTCATACCGGCACTCGTTTCGCCAGCAGGCTATTGTCTCCCGCCACTCAGCCGCGCTTTGCAACTCAGCCCGCTCGATCAAGATACGAAGAATGCTGCCGGTATCACCGACAAGACCAATATGCGCGTCTACGTTCTTCTGGATTTCAGCTGGATCCACATCGATGTGTATTAGCAGCTTACCGGATGAATACCGCTGCCGGTCGCCGGTAACCCGGTCACTGAAGCGGCTGCCAATGGCAATGATGACATCCGCCTCATAAACAGCGTTGTTAGCGCTCTTGGAGCCATGCATGCCAGTCATGCCTACGAATAATTCATGGTCTCCCGGAAAAACGCCTAATCCCATCAGCGTGCTTACCACCGGAACATGGCACTTTTCGGCCAGTTCCCGAACTTCACTGCTGACGCCGGCCGATACAGCGCCGCCGCCTACAACTATCAGCGGACGCTTAGCGCCATTGAGCGCCTGAACAGCTGTATCCAACTGTTTTTCCACGTTTGCCGAAGGCTGCCAGACAAGTGTCTGCGCAGGAACTGCCGGGTAAAAATCAGTTTTCCCTGTCTGAATATCCCGGGGAATATCCACCAGCACAGGCCCCGGCCTGCCTGAGGATGCTATGCGAAAAGCGTACCGCAGTATTTCTGCCAGCCGTTTAATATCCTTAACAACAAAATTGTGTTTGGTGATCGGCATAGTGATACCGGTAATATCAACTTCCTGAAACGCATCCCGTCCGATAAGCGCCATCGGCACCTGCCCGGTAATAGCGACCAGCGGTACCGAGTCCATAAAAGCAGCCGCCAGGCCGGTCACCAGATTGGTAGCCCCCGGTCCCGAAGTTGCAATACATACCCCTACCTTACCGCTGGCACGGGCATATCCATCTGCCGCATGCGCTGCTCCCTGTTCATGAACAGTCAGCACATGAAGGATAGGAGCCTCCCGCAGAGCATCATACAGGGGCAGTATCGCGCCGCCAGGATAACCGAATACCGTGTCTACGCCCTGTTCCTTTAGACACTCTATGATGATTTCAGCTCCGGATATCCTCATCACTTCTCACCTCTGCTATTCTACTGTTTTTTCAGCCAATACATCATGCTGCGCAGTTCTTTGCCAACTGTTTCAATCTGATGTGCGGCTTCTTTTCTTCTCATAGCACTAAAGGTCGGCCGGTTTGCCTGATTCTCCACAATCCAGGTTTTGGCAAAGGTACCGTCCTGGATTTCAGCTAATATTTTGCGCATTTCTGCCCGGGTTTGATCGGTTACAATACGCGGACCGGTTACATAGTCGCCAAATTCGGCAGTATCGCTGACCGAATAACGCATCCCCGCCATACCGTCTTCATACATGAGATCGACAATCAGCTTAAGCTCATGTAAACATTCAAAGTAAGCTACTTCCGGCTGATATCCTGCCTCCACCAGTGTTTCAAAACCGGCTTTGACTAAAGCGGTAGCTCCGCCGCACAGCACTGCCTGCTCACCAAACAGATCTGTCTCGGT
>Ga0366780_1068_pt1 | contig 15553 bp, 14 predicted proteins | sample BONcelN113001E11_FD_207073 | JGI IMG/M metagenome (GOLD analysis project Ga0366780, IMG submission 207073) | Enriched cells from coal bed in the Powder River Basin, Montana, United States - BONCAT cells N11 rep2 HSBNCT.N11.300.1.E11 ...
CATTCCTGATCTTCTCGCATTTAAACTCTTTCATAGCGAATCCCTCCTGGTTGTCTATTTTATACCACACTGTTACTGCTAGCGGGAAACTTATTTTTCATTTCTCTGCCTATGGCGAATTTTCCTTCTTTTCAGTTTATTTTAAAAAGAAATAACCGCCTCATCTTGGCGGTTATTATATCCCACTTTAGCAATTTTTACAAAACAATCGTATAAATTTTCGTAACGGTGTGTGCCGCTGCCGGGATTGAGGTTGAAACAGAAAAAGTATGGCAATATGCGGAAGAACTAAATCTGCCGCGTATTGCCTTCATTAATAAAATGGACCGGGAAAATGCTAACTTTGATAATGTTGTAAATAGTCTACGCACTAGATTTGGTACCAGTGTAGTACCCTTTCAGCTGCCTATCGGCAGTGAACAAACATTTAAAGGAATTATAGATCTGGTAAGTATGAAGGCATATTCGCCGGCTCCAATGGATATTCCGGAAGATATGCTTCAAAAGGCACAGCTGGCTCGGCAGGTTTTATTGGAGGTTGCTGCTGAGTCAGATGACGATCTGTTGGCGAAGTATCTGGAGGGCGAAGAACTAAGTGAGGAAGAAGTTCGGCTTGGTTTAGTAAAAGGTATCAGCCAAGCAACTGTTTTTCCTGTATTATGTGGCTCAGCTTATAAGAATATCGGTATTGCTGCGGCATTGGATGTTATTGTTAATTATCTTCCCTCGCCTGAAAATAGGGTTGTTAAGGGGTGCCACCCCCAAACAAAAGCAGAAGGAGAACGAAAGAGAGCTGATCCCTTTGCAGCATTGGTATTCAAAACAACGGCAGATCCTTTTGTCGGTCGTTTAAGTTATATTCGCGTTTTCTCGGGACAGTTAAAACCGGATAGCATGATTTTTAACGCCTCTAAAGAAAAAATGGAACGGATCGGTCATATATATACTTTGCGTGGCAAGCATCAGGAGCCAATGACGGTTGCCTATGCCGGTGATATTGTTGTTGTTGCTAAAATGCAGGAAACAGGAACCGGTGACTCTTTGTGCGATAAAGATAAACCAATATTGTTTGAGGCGATTGCATTTCCTAAGCCGATGTTTACTATGGCTTTAGAAGCCAAGAATAAAGGTGATGAAGATAAGATTGGCAATGCCCTGCACCGGTTGATGGATGAAGATCATACCTTCCGGATGATAAAAAACACAGAAACTCATCAACTGTTGGTTTATGGTATGGGTGAACTGCATCTTGATATAATGGCTGAGCGCATGAAGCGCAAGTTTGGTGTTGATGTTAGACTTAGTCAGCCTAAGGTACCTTATCGCGAAACCATCCGGGGCAGTGTTAAAGTAGAAGGAAAACATAAAAAGCAGAGCGGTGGTCATGGCCAATATGGGCATGTTTGGCTGCAGCTTGATCCACTTGCTCCGGGAGGCAATTTTGAATTTGTTGACTCTATCTTCGGCGGCTCAGTACCTCGCCAATATATTCCGGCAGTAGAAAAAGGAGTGCGTGATGCTCTTACAGGAGGAATTTTAGCGGGCTATCCAATGGTAGATGTAAAAGTAACGCTCTGTGATGGCTCTTATCATGCCGTAGATTCATCGGAAATGGCTTTTAAAGTAGCAAGTGCTATGGCACTGAAAAAAGGAGTCATGCAGGCGAAACCAGCATTGCTTGAACCGATTTGCAATGTAGAAGTACTTGTGCCGGAAGTTAATATGGGGGATGTAATTGGCGATTTAAATGGTAAGAGAGGGAAAATTCAAGGCATGGAGCCCATTGGCAAAGGAATGGGTATTGTTAGAGCCCAGGCACCTATGGCCGAATTATTTACGTATGCAATGAATTTACGTTCTATTACCCAAGGAAGAGGTTCTTTTGATATGAGTTTCTCCCATTATGAAGAAGTGCCGCAACGCATGGCAGAACAAATTATTACTGGTGCCAAAAAAGATAAAGTAGAAGAAGAATAACAAAAAAGCACACTATTCCTAAGAATAGTGTGCTTTTTTTATTGGTCGGGGCGACAGGATTCGAACCTGCGGCCTCTGCGTCCCGAACGCAGCGCTCTACCAAACTGAGCTACGCCCCGTCGTCACATTAAAAAGTATACACATCGGAATCGTTATTGTCAACCCATCTAAGAAATAACTAGGAAAATTATGTATCAGTTAGTAATGAACAAGGAAAAAAGAAAGATATGGCGAATGTAATTTTTCAACATCGTTAAATACCAAATATTGGAGGCCGCTGCATGAATAGATTTTTTATACATTCCATTATGGCGGTCTATTTGCTTAGTATAGCAGCATTTCTAAGTATTTTAACAGTGCCGGCAATCGTTATGGCTTCCCCTCCCAGTAATGTGATTCTCAAAATAGGTATGAAGAATGAACTGGTTGTTAAGTTGCAAACAATACTCAGTGAACAGGGTTATTATACAGGGAATATTGATGGTGACTTCGGAATTGCTACTCAGCAGGCGTTAATGGAGTTTCAGGCTGAGCACCACCTTGTCCCGGATGGCGCTGCCGGAGTGCAGACCATGACGGTGCTACGGGAGCTAGATATTCAGTCTAGCCGCGATCAAGCACCTAATCGTTTAGCTAAACAAATAACCTCTCTTGCTAAACAGCTAAGTAATGTTCCTTATGTGTGGGGTGGAAGCTCACCAAATGGATTTGATTGTTCCGGCTATATTTATTATATTTTTCACTATTTCAATCTTGAGCTACCACGTATGGCGGATGAGCAGTATGAGGTGGGACTTTCGATAAAACGTTCCGAATTACAAGAAGGAGACTTGGTTTATTTTAGTACTTATCTGCCAGGCCCGTCTCATGTAGGACTTTATATAGGTGGAAATAAATTTATACATGCCAGCTCAGCAGCAGGAAAAGTAATTATTACTCCATTAACAGCAGATTACTACCAGGCAAATTATATTGGTGCTCGGCGAGTAATAAAAGGATTTTAAACAAAGTGACAACCAAGTTCTAAGCTTGGTTGTCACTATTTGCTTTTGACTTGCACAATAGATAGTTCTGGTTCCAGTTTTACCTCAAAGGTACGATCCCAGGGGAGTTGGGTCTTGATATGCAGTGCTGTCAGGCGATAATCTTGTTTTCCCGTTGACGAGAAAAAGACAATAGGGCGATAAGCAAGATTTTGATGAAAGAAATGTTGAGCCCGGTCATCTAACATACGGCCAATTAACTCATTTGTTTTGCTATGGTACTGGCCCAAATTATAGGGATCGGCTTTTACTGCGCGTAATTCATTATTGACAACAGACTGGACATCTTTTTGGTAATACCAATCATCTACAAAACGCTCACTTAGAAAAGTAAGCTGGGTTGTATATAGACTAAGCCAGTTAGTTTCATCTGCACGCTGCAATGCTCCGACGAATAAAGCACCTTGTGTAACGGCTGTTCCAATTGAATTGCTAGTGGTATTCCAGCCTGCATAGGCAGCCAGCTTGGTGAGATCCGCATTAGCCTTAATCAAATGGGGAAGTACAGTTTCATTGGCGTAATAGCTTTCCGATAAGTCAACAAGTGCAATCTTATATCCCTGCCGGATTAAATTTGTGATATCTTTTGCTGCACTGGTTAAAGCAGCTTGAGTTATTTTGCGACTGCCGGCATGAATATATAAAACAAAGTCAGCATCTTCCAAATTTGATACTGTTACACCGTTCACCAGAGCTATTTTTTCGTGTACAGTTTGTAGGATAGAGTGTGGCATGAAGGGCATAACCATTTCAGCCACTGAAGGTTGTGAATAGGCAACGTAAATACGTGGACGGTATTGATTAATCAAATTGGCATGCCGACCTAACAGTGTTAATGCGACTTCATCAGTCCCTCTGGTGATGAATACCTTATTTCCCAGGTTTTCCTTTTGCTCCACATAATGGGCAAGCCGTTGTTTTTCCATATTGGGTAGCCCGAAAGGCTGCCCGTCATCTTGTCCTAAGACCATGCCGGCAAGAACGTTTTTATCTGCAAGATCAACTAACTTAAGATTCACTTGAGTGTTTTGTTGATATAAAGCAAGATAGTTTTCAAGTATGTCAGCAGGAATCTTCTTTTCTAAGGTTGCTAGCATCTTAATGTCTAAAGGATTTTCAAAAGAGCTGACTTGGTCTTTTAATACAGAATATTTCAAGACTAATTTCTGATAATCACCATTGTTATGGTTGTCAGCTAGTAAAAGCCGGGGAATAATAGAGAAAGCATATAGTTTGACATGTGGGTTATCAGCATGGATCTGTTGTAATAAATCCATGGTTTCTGTTATATCCTGAGGAGTTCCGCGTGAGTTTCTTGATGCTAATAATCCCCCGTGAATCAACATATCCGTTGAGATAATCGCAGCATCAGCTTCAGTAATTGCATTAGACAACCAGCTGCGCAATGCTTTTTGCTGGGCCGGTTGATTATAATTATCCAATAATTCAGCTGGCGGTAAAATCAACTGAATCTCAGCCAGACGAGCAAGCTGCTCCACGTACTGGACACATGGTGGACGGCTGTCTAGCGGAATGAGTAAAACTTTACTCTTAGACGCTAATGGTGTAGGATATACAGGGCGTCCAGACAGCATAGTGCCAAAATAAAAATTAAGGCTTACTGCTGTGGTGGTAAAAACAGCAATCAATATAAGGTAAACAAAAGTACGCTTAATCATTAGGCACCTCTTTTTTGACTGTTTATATATTTCGACTTTCCAAATTAAAATCCTGTAGAGCGTTTTTTTTGTTTTTCTGCCCAAAATCGCCAAAATAATGTATAATAATTGAGGTATATATGCGAATTATTACTGGTAGCGCTAAAGGACTAAAGTTAAAGGCTCCTCGTGGTCTTTCTACAAGACCGACAGCAGACAAGGTAAAGGGATCAATTTTCAATATATTAGGAACACTGGTTGTAGATGCTGTGGTGCTTGATTTATTTGCCGGTACAGGGAATTTGGGACTGGAAGCTCTTAGTCGGGGTGCGAGCAGGGCAATTTTTGTAGATAATGCCAGTACCGTTATTATTAAAGAAAATGCCATCCATACTAATTTAATAGACAGAACTGAGATTTACCGGACTGATGTAGTAAGAGCTTTAGAAAAGCTTATTCAACAAGGGCAGAGTTTTGATCTGATTTTTTGTGATCCTCCTTACAATCAGGGGCATGTAGGACAAGTACTTGATAAAATTGATAAATCAGCTTTATTAACTAAAACAGGAATTATGGTATTAGAGCATTCCCGTCATGAATTAATCAATTGCCAATGGGAAAATGTAAGAATTAAACGTAGTGAGCGCTACGGTGAAACGATGGTAAGTTTTCTCGCGAAAAAAACGGAATAGCAGGAGGTCGTCGAAAGTGCGTGTTGCAGTTTGTCCAGGCAGCTTTGATCCCGTCACCAACGGGCATCTGGATATTTTCGAAAGAACGAGTAAAATGTTTGATCAACTAATTGTTGCTGTTTTTCATAATCCTAATAAAAAACCTCTGTTTGATATGAAAGAACGAGTCGAGATGCTGGAGATTGCCACTTCCCATATCCCCAATATCCGGGTAGATGCCTTTTCCGGATTGTTAAATGAATACGTTCGTCAGCAGGATAGCACGATAATTGTCAGAGGATTGCGGGCTTTAAGCGATTTTGAATATGAATTTCAGCGAGCACTATTAATTAAAAAGGTTGACCCGGTTATTGAAACGGTATTTATGATGACAAACAGTGATTATTCTTTTGTTAGTTCAAGTGGTATTAAAGAACTGGCTAGATTTGGTGGACCAGTCAGCAGCTTCGTACCTCCCGGTGTAGAACAGAAACTTTATGCTCGGCTGCGCGAGTCTTAGAATACGATGGGAGAGGAATTTATGAAAACAAATGATATTTTAGAAGAGATGGAAACATTGTTGCTTAATGCATCCCGCGTGCCTTTCACTAACCGGAGAGTTATTGAAGAGGATGATATTTTGCGCTTAATTGATGCTCTCCATGAATCACTGCCGCTGGAAATTATGGAAGCCGGCCGTATTGTTGCTGAAAGACAGCGCATTCTGGATGAAGCTCAAAAAAGTGCGCAAGAAATTGTTGATCAAGCACAAGGGTATATTGCTAAGTTGACTGATGAAAACGCAATTACTCGTCAGGCTCAGGAACAGGCTCAGGAAATTGTTAACTGTTCCCGTCAATCAGCAGAAGAATTAAAACGAGACGCCGTTAGTTATGCCAGTGATGTATTTAAACATTTGGAATGTAACTTAGAGAAGACATTGGAAATTATTCGCCAGAGTCATAACGAGCTATACCAGAATAAGAGCGAGAAATAACCTTGTTTGAAAATACCCCTATTAATAGTAAGAGCCCTCCAGTAGTTGGAGGGCTCTTACTATTAATAGAATAGGTTAGTTGAGGGATTTTTATTACTCTATTTATTCTATTTGATTTTTCAATAGTGTTTCCAGCAGCTTTCCATCAGGAGTTATATAAATTGTATGCTGCTGATCATAAATAACAAACCCCGGCCGGGCACCGGCCGGTTTTTTTACAAAGCGTCTCCGGGTATAGTCAACCGGGATAGAAGAAGAGGCGCGTGCTTTGCTAAACCAAGCTGCACATTGGGCCGCTATAGTAAGGACTTTTTCAGAAATTTCTTGTTCACCACAACGAATAACCACATGTGAACCGGGGATATCTTTGGTATGAAGCCATAAATCGTCAGGGCGGGCTTGTTTGAAGGTAAGCCAGTCATTTTGACGATTATTCCTGCCGATGAGAATAGTTGTGCCGTCAACAACAAGCTGACGCGGTTTAAATGATGGTTGAGCCGGTAGTTTTAGTTGTTTTTTCGGTTTTGACTTTTGCTGTACATAGCCGGAAGTAACTAGTTCTTGTTTAATTTCCTCAATATCGTAAGCATTTCCTGCGTCATCCAGACTCAGTGCTACACTTTCCAAATAAGCTATTTCCTGAGTGCACTGCTGTAATTGCAGCTGCGTCATTTGCTGACGCCGCTGCAACTTATTGTATTTTGCATAATAATACTGAGCATTGGCGAGAGGTGACAATAAAGGGTCCAAAGGAATTACTAGATCTTTGTCCCTGTCGTCACTAAATAGATTAGGCAATTCAGCTTGTTTGGCACGAGGCGGGACATCGTGCAAATGAATCATGAGCGTATCGGCAAATAACCGAAAAGAATCAGCTTGGAGTGCTTCGGCCAATTCAAGCTCTAGCATGCTTTTTTTACGCTGCAGACGGCTTAATTCAGACAGCACCAATTTATGAAGCACATCTTTGGCTGGACTGTTTTTAGGGCCTTTTAGAGTCTCTGCATACTCAACAGCCAGACTCATTGAAGAGAATGTCAATTTTTTAGCTTTATTCAAATGATCGATAGGAAAAGCAGCAATAGCAAGCAGTTCTTCTCGGTCACCCACAGCAACAGTAGGTTGAATGGAATCACCTTGAAGTGCGGCAGTAATTTCGGTGATACTTTGGGCTAAAGACTGCTTATCAGTCTCATCAAGGCGTTCAGATGAAATATTCTCCGGAAGACCGGCACGCCATACTATCTCTTTCGCTGAAACAGGTCCCATGCCACTTACTGTGTGAATTAATGCCTTTGAGAGTATTGTGCCTTGTTGATTGGCTAAGAGCTGATCTACCACTTCCTGAGAAGTGACATTGAACAAATTGAGTCGCTCCTGCCCTGGCGGCAAAAGATAGGGGCGGCCTGGAAGCACTTGCCGTTGGCGGCTCATAAAAATATTAACACGTCTAATGGAATCTAAGATTATGTCGTTGTAGACGAAGATAATATTACTGTGTTTGCCCATTAGTTCGATAATAAGCTGTTTGGTGGTAATGGTACCTTGCTCGGCTCGAACGTCAATGTCAATCGTCACAATACGGTCAAGTCCCTGCTGAGTCACTTGTCCAATACGGCCACTTTCCAGATGCTTTCGCAGCAACATGCAAAAGGTGGGGGCGGCGGCGGGGTTGTCAGGCGCGCTTTTAGTGATACAGATGCGTGGGTGCTCGGCTGCAATCGATATAAGCAGCTTTAGCGTTTCGTGAGGCTGACGTATCCATATAAGCAACGTATTTTTATCGGGTTGAAAAATTTTATCTATACGGCCACCCAGTAGCTGGTGGTGTAATTCCTTTATCAGGGGAGAAAGGGATAATCCATCAAGACTCATAGTAATCCTCCGACATAATTTGCCAATAGTATATCACCGTTGCCAGCTACAGGTCAAACTTGTACAGTGTCGGCCTTAAAGTATACACACCGATTAGGGGTGATGCTGTACTAGGTCTAATTATCACTGATTTGGAATAACATGGATACAGAGAAACTCAAGTTAGTGAGGTGGCTTGGTGTGAATATGGAAAAATGGTATGCCCGGTCTGCAGACGATGCGTTAGTGTTTTGGGAGACTCACCCAAGTGAAGGATTAAGCAATAAAGAAGCGGCAGTAAGGCTTGATAAATTTGGCTATAATGAAATAGCAGAACAAGAAAAGGTGGCTTGGTGGAAGCGGTTTCTTGCCCAGTTTCAAGATTTTATGGTACTCGTATTACTCGGCGCCACACTTATTTCTGCATTTTTAGGTGAATATGTAGATGCAGTTACTATTCTTGCAATTGTTATGATTAATGCAATTTTAGGTTTTATTCAAGAGTACCGGGCTGAACAATCAATGGAAGCGCTGAAAAAAATGGCTGCTCCTACGGCCCGGGTAGTGCGTAACAGTACTGTACAGCATATTCCCGCCCGTGAGCTGGTACCCGGCGATATTTTGTCACTTGAGGCCGGCGATAAAATGGCTGCTGACGGCCGGTTGGTGAGTACGCATAATCTGGAAATAGAGGAAGCAGCACTCACTGGAGAATCGTTGCCGGTACGCAAGGAAGCAGACAAGCAGTTCCAAGAGGACAGCCCCCTTGGCGACCGTAAAAATATGGTATTTTCTGGTACCAGTGTCACCCGGGGAAGAGGGCTGGCAGTAGTGTGCGCTACTGGAATGGCTACTGAAGTCGGACATATTGCTAAAATGATTCAGTCTAGTGAGCCCGAGGATACACCGTTGCAGCGACGACTAGAACAATTAGGACGGTTATTGGTGTGGGGATGCCTAGGAATTTGTCTGGTAGTAGTACTTACAGGATTGTTAAAAGGTGAGCCCATTTTACTTATGCTGATGGCAGGTATTAGTTTGGCTGTGGCAGCCATCCCGGAAGGGTTACCGGCTATTGTTACGGTAGCACTAGCTCTTGGTGTGCAAAGAATGATTAAACGAAATGCTATTGTCCGTAAACTGCCGGCGGTGGAAACGCTTGGTTGCACGACTGTCATTTGCTCGGATAAAACAGGAACATTAACGCAGAATGCTATGACGGTACGCAGTATCTATGCGGGCGGCTCATCCTTTGAAGTTACCGGTACAGGTTATGAAATAAAGGGACAATTTCTACTGAATAAGCAGGATTTTGATAGTAAAAAAGATAAGTGCTTGCAAAAATGTTTGATGATTGGTGCCCTTTGTAATAATAGTGTGCTTAAACAAAATAATGTCAGCATTACAGGGATATGGCGACGCCTGACAGGTAGTACCAATGGCATGTCTATTGAAGGTGACCCTACAGAAGGTGCCTTGGTTGTAGTTGCCGCTAAAGCCGGGGTTTGGAAGGCCGATCTGGAAAAAACCCAAAATCGTATAACAGAAGTACCTTTTGAATCGGAACGGCGGAGGATGTCTATTCTCTATCACAGCCAGGAGGGAGATGTCCTTTATACAAAAGGTGCTCCTGATACTATTCTTGAACTGTGCCGTTATCAATACACCAGCAAGGGAGAAGTACCTCTTACGCCTGATAACGCTGCCGCAATTGCTGCTGCCAATGATGTAATGACTTCCCAAGCACTGCGTGTGCTGGCTGTTGCCTATCGGCGTGTAACAAAAGCCGAGGCAATGAATGTTAGTGAAGAAGTAGAGCGCGAACTGATTTTTGCAGGATTAATCGGTATGATTGACCCTCCCCGGGACGAAGTAAAAACAGCAATTATGACCTGTCGTCAGGCAGGAATTAAGACGGTTATGATTACTGGCGATCATAAGAATACGGCGATTGCTATTGCCAAAGAACTTACCATTTATAAGGACGACAATCACAAATCACTGACCGGTAAAGAGCTGGATGCACTGGATGATAGCCAACTGGCTAAAATAGTAAATGATGTCACCGTCTACGCCCGTGTTTCCCCTGCCCATAAGCTTCGCATCGTCCGGGCACTTAAACGAAATGGCCATATTGTTGCTATGACCGGTGATGGGGTAAATGATGCTCCAGCCATTAAAGAAGCGGATATTGGAGTTGCTATGGGAATTACGGGTACAGATGTAACAAAAGAAGCATCCTCGATGATTCTTATGGATGATAATTTTGCTACTATTGTAGCTGCTGTTGAGGAAGGAAGAGGTATTTACGAAAATATCCGCAAATTTATCCGCTATCTGTTAGCTTGTAATATTGGTGAAGTCTTGACCATGTTTATTGCTGCATTGGCTGGGATGCCCTTGCCACTGATTCCGGTTCAAATACTATGGGTAAATTTAGTCACCGATGGATTGCCTGCTATGGCCTTAGGAATTGACCCTCGTGAACCTGATATCATGAATCGACCGCCCCGTCATCCGGGGGAAAGTGTTTTTTCCCGTGGTCTTAGCCGTAAAATTATTGCCCGGGGCACACAAATTGGAATTTCAACTGTTTCCGTTTTCGCTTTTGGATATTATCTGCAAAATGATATTGCTTTGGCAAGAACGATGGCATTCTGCACATTAGTATTTTCGCAAATGTTTCATGTCTTTGATTGCCGGTCAGAAATGTTAACTATTTTTGAGGTAGGATTACTGAGCAATAAATTTTTAGTTACAGCTGTCGGTTGTTCGACCTTAATGCAGATAGCGGTTATTTACACTCCATTCCTAAGTGGCGTTTTTGAAACGGTACCATTGTCTTTGGCTGATTGGGTGGTGGTACTGACCGTATCAGGATGGACTTTTATTCTTGGAGCAGTAAAACATTTTGTATTTCGACGTCGTTCCGTTGTGCGCCGTACTGCAATGGGGTACAATAAATAATAAGTGATACAGTACAGGAGGAGTTATGTATGCAGTTTACCAAGTGGCACGGACAAGGCAACGACTTTGTTATTGTGAATGGCTTTCAAGAAAAAATTAATGATTATAAGCAAACAGCCATTGCTGTTTGTGATCGTCATTTTGGTATTGGCGCAGATGGACTGGTCATGTTGCTGCCAGCTAAAACCGCAGAGGCAGATTTTCAAATACGGATTTTTAACTCTGACGGCAGTGAAGCAGAAATGTGCGGCAATGCAACTCGGTGCATTGCTCGCTATGTATACGAGAATGGTCTATCTGACAAAACACGGCTAACACTTGAAACTCTGGCAGGTTATATTAAACCGGAGATTGTTTTTGAAGGTGGTCAAGTTAAAACAGTTTGTGTTGATATGGGGGAGCCGCGCTTACTGCGTAGTGAAATACCTATGGCAGGCGGTGAGGATAAACCTACCGTTAATATGCCATTAGAAGTAGCAGGTCAGACCTATGGGATTACTTGTGTTTCAATGGGTAACCCTCATTGTGTAATTTTTGTTGATGATATCAAAGCTATTGACTTATCCGCTATCGGCCCGGTAATTGAAACAAACCCCTTATTTCCGCGCAAAACCAATGTAGAATTTGTTCAGGTGCTTAGCAGAAATAAAGTGCGTATGCGCGTCTGGGAACGTGGTGCCGGCATCACCTTAGCATGCGGGACTGGCGCGAGTGCGACTTTGGTAGCAGCCGTTCTCAACGAAAAAACGGATCGTGCAGTGACAGTAGAGTTAGACGGAGGCAATTTGTTTGTAGAGTGGGGTACCGATAACCACGTCTATATGTCCGGTCCGGCGATAGAGGTTTTTCGTGGTTCCTATCTGGGTAAAGTGTGAGCAAAACCTAAAATACAATTGATGTTTTGTAGGGGAGTTGCACAATGAAAATCAGTACTGTCATAGTCATACTGCTAATTGTTTGCTCTTTGCCGGCGTACGCAGTGTCACCGGTTAATGAAGAGGTAATTAAAAATGCACAAACATATGGCATTGTACGGTCTCAACTTGAGGTAGCTGAATTTCTGGCTCCTTGGTCAGCGTATGAAGAGAAGGCTGCCAAAATTGCTGAATCAACTGAACGAGCCTATTTGTATACGCCGTATTTGTTGATTGCTGTTGATGCCCGGGAAAAAAATCAGGCTAAGAAACCGGTAAAAGTTGGGGACAGTGAGCAAATACTGTCTGACTACGCCGGGTATCTATGTTTTAGCGTTACTCTCTATGGCGATACGCCACAATTTGCTGATAAAATTTCCGCTGTCATTAAGCAAGGGAACAAAAGACTTTCTGCTCACGACTTAACGAGCACGCCGGCAGAGCGTACGTCCATGGCAAATGGCAGTAAACCTTTATACGTGACCAGATCCTATCTTTACTTTCTTGAGAAGGATATTGAGCTAAGCAAGCCCATTATGCTGCTTGTGATGACCGGTGAAAAACAAATTCATTCCTTTTACTTTGATTTAGCTAAGATAAATTAATTGATAAAAGACTTGGGGCAAGACCCAAGTCTTTTTATTTTGAGGAGAAAAAAGGAATTAGAAGAAGAAAGGAGAAGTAAATTTGAGAAAATAGGATTAAATATAATTTTTGTCGTCAATAATACATACGCAAAGGATGGTGCTCATTAATGCTTAAAAGCATGACTGGATTTGGCCGGGGAGAATACCTCGACGCCAATCAACGAGTCATCGTTGAAGTCAAGGCTGTTAATCATCGGTATAACGAAATTGTTATTCGTATGCCCAAACATTTGGGTAGCCTCGAAGATAAAATACGCCGAACTGTTGCCGGATCATTGGCAAGAGGTCGGATTGACGTGTATATTACTTTGGATGACTATTCGGAAAAGCGACGGACAGTTAGGGTTGACAAAGAATTAGCAATGGCGTACCATAATGCATTAGAAGAATTAGGCAGTCTGCTTAATGTTCCATTGAATAATACCGTCTACCATGTTGCCAAATATACAGATGTGCTTAAGGTGGAGGAAGTTACTGAAGATGTAGAATTGATTTGGCCTAAATTAAATCAGGCAATTGAGTTGGCTATTAATAACTTGCTGGGAATGCGGCTAGCTGAAGGCGAAGCTATTCAAACTGACTTGTTGGCGAGGGTAGAAAAACTGACCGGCCTTATCGAGCAAATTGAGGTTCGAGCGCCAGAGATTCTTGAAGAATATCGGAATAAGCTGACCGCAAGAATGCGCGAGCTTGTCTTATCGGTAGGTATTGAACCTGATGAAAGCCGGCTGCTTCAGGAAACGGCAATCTTTGCAGATCGAACTAATTTTACAGAAGAAATCGTTCGGTTTAAAAGCCACATGGCGCAATTGCGCTCTACCTTATTGTCAGGTGAGGCCGTTGGCCGTAAATTGGATTTCATCGTTCAGGAAATCAACCGCGAAACCAATACTGTTGGATCTAAAGCAAATGATTTAGTGGTTGCCGGGATTGTTGTTGAAATTAAAAGTGAAATTGAGAAGGTCAGAGAGCAAATCCAAAACATAGAGTAATATAGAATGATTTCATGAGAGCTTAAAATGTAGGAGGAATTGTGAATGGATATTAAACTAATCAATATCGGTTTTGGTAATATTGTGTCTGCCAACCGGATTATTTCCATCGTTAGCCCTGAATCAGCGCCTATTAAGCGTATTATCCAGGAAGCCCGCGACAGGGGAATGCTTATTGATGCCACTTATGGCCGCCGTACCCGTGCAGTTATTATTGCGGATAGTGATCATGTCATACTCTCCGCTGTCCAACCTGAGACTGTAGCGCATCGTTTAGCTAGTAAAGAGACTAGCAGCGATGATACGGCTGAATAGCTAATACGGAAAGGAGCCAATTTATGACGCCGCAAGGAATTCTAATTGTCCTATCAGGGCCGTCCGGCACCGGCAAAGGGACAATTTGCCGTGAATTGCTGCGTAGTTATCCTGATTTGCATTATTCCATCTCTGCTACTACGAGGGCACCGCGCCCAGGTGAACATCATGGCACTAATTATTTCTTTTTGTCTCATACTGACTTTCAATCGATGATTCAAAAAGATGATTTGCTGGAATTTGCTGAAGTATACGGCAACTATTATGGTACGCCCCAACAACATGTTATGCAATTGCTGGAGGCTGGCAAGGATGTCGTATTAGAGATTGATATACAGGGAGCTATGCAAGTTAAAACAAAATTTTCTGCAGGAGTTTTTATTTACATAGTACCACCGTCGCTCGATGAGCTTTCAGAGCGAATTTATAAACGGGGGACGGATAGCCCTGAAGTCATCCGCAAGCGTCTCAATTGTGTCAGTAATGAATTGTTGCTGGCTCGTAACTACGACTACGTTGTAGTAAATGATAAAGTGGAAGAGGCTGTAAAGAAAATTGCTGCTATTATCTCGGCTGAACGATGCAAAGTCAAACGGAACGATGCATTAATTGAGCATATATGTCATGACAAATGCAGATTAAAAGAATAGAGGAGGGACTAATTTGATTCATCCATCCTTAGATAGTTTAGTTAGCAAAGTAGATAGCAAATATACACTGGTTACGCTCGCTGCCAAAAGAGCCAGAGAAATTATGAGCGGAGACCCTGCAACTGCTGAGAGCAAGTCTAATAAGCCTGTTACTCTGGCGTTAGAAGAGATTTCGCAAAATAAGATCACTTTTGAACGTACCAAAACAGGTATCAAGTAGGAGGAAGCATGCTACATGGCAAAAACATCGTCCTCGGTGTAACTGGTGGTATTGCCGCATATAAGGCGGTTGAGATTGTCAGCCGCCTTAAAAAAGCTGGTGCCGCCGTTCACGTTATTATGACAGAAGAGGCGACTAAATTTGTTACACCGCTTACCTTCCGAGAGCTAAGCACAAACCCGGTAGCCGTACAAATGTGGGAAGAGCCTAAAACATGGAATATTGAGCACATTGCATTGGCGACATTGGCTGATTTATTTTTAATTGCACCTGCCACAGCTAATATCATTGGTAAAATTGCTAATGGAATTGCCGATGACATGTTATCTACTACTGTTATGGCAACTAAGGCTCCTGTGGTGATATCGCCTGCTATTAATACCAATATGTATCTTAACCCTATAACTCAGCAGAATATCGCAAAGTTGACCGCCTTAGGTTATCATTTTATAGAACCTGCTACCGGCATGCTGGCATGTGGCGTAGATGGCCCTGGTCGTCTACCCGAACCGGCTAGCGTTGTTGAGTATGTAGAAAATCTTTTTAAAAGCAGTTGTTCGCTGGCCGGTAAAAAGGTGCTTATCACTGCTGGTGGCACCCGTGAGCCGCTTGATCCGGTTCGGTATATCGGCAACCGGTCAAGCGGAA
>Ga0366780_1069_pt1 | contig 15501 bp, 12 predicted proteins | sample BONcelN113001E11_FD_207073 | JGI IMG/M metagenome (GOLD analysis project Ga0366780, IMG submission 207073) | Enriched cells from coal bed in the Powder River Basin, Montana, United States - BONCAT cells N11 rep2 HSBNCT.N11.300.1.E11 ...
TGCGACATCGCTCAGGGCAAGATCATTTTGCCACGCGCCATGGTCATGCAGCGCAAGACACATCGACCTGTTCAGTTCGAGATCACCGAGCAAACCCGGCAGTCGGTTGCTGCCTGGATCGAAAAGGCGCATGTCTGCTCTAGTGGGTACCTGTTCCCAAGCAGAGTAACGAAGTCGCGGCATCTGTCGACCCGCCAGTACGCACGCATAGTCGGAAGTTGAGTAGAGTCGATTGGTCTCGATTCGGCAGCATATGGCACGCATACCTTGCAGCGAACGAAGGCGGCGCTGATTTACCGACGAACCAAGAATTTACGGGCCGTTCAGTTACTGCTGGGGCATACTAAGCTGGAGAGCACCGTGCGTTATCTCGGTATCGAGGTTGACGACGCGCTTGAGATCGCTGAGCAGACAGAGGTGTAGGGCTTGGCTGGTAGGCGGCCTTTTTAGGGAAAACAGGGCGCTTACCGGCCAAAAGCGGTAGTTCGCATAAGCCAAGATGGTCCGTAGGGTGTATTTAGCCCCACGTCGGGGCTCATATAGCCAATCGAGATCAGCCGCGCGAACGCGGGGTGGCGTTTTCGACGCTTTCAGTGCTGATCCACGAATATTAATCGGCAACTCGCAAGTTCGCCCCCCCACCGCGAGAGTTGACTCGAACCAACGTTTCTGTATCCTTTGCTCTTTCAACATTGCTATCACGCACATGCGCATCATCGATGTCGTCCATCAGCTTCTTCCCGCGGGAACGGACCCAGCTCGTTTCGATACTCCGGCGTCGCTGGAGAATATTCAAGAATTCGTAACACTCACTGCTAAATCGCCAAGCCATCTGTTATGCCCTGTTTGGCCGCCGGACCTGTTTGCCGTGGTTGGAACAATCATCGACCGGAGTGGTTGCTACACCGAAGCGAGCCCAAATCGGAACGACCTTGCAAATCATGAGGGTTATCTGAATGAAATCAGATTGATCGTAAAATCGTGGAAAAACCTGCTTAAGGTACCTAGGAAACTGGAGCGGTTGTGGCGTGAACTCATCAAAGATCATGGTGACATCGGCTTAGACACGATCATTGCCTATCCACGCGCGCTAGACTTGCTGCTGATGTTGTTTGCTATCGCAGACGATGCTAGCAGAGGAATGGGCTGGAGCCGACTTTCGAGCTCGGAAAAACTGTCTGACTTTGCGGCAAACGTTTTGGCGAACGACGACCCTGAACGTACTGAAATCAAGTTCTGGCTTCCGTACTGGCCCCGCTCGTTATGTGTCATCGTTAGCCCGGACCGGGCAATTGTCCTTCCGAAGTCGATCACCACGACAAAAGGGTGCACCATTCGTTCACTAAGCCATAATTTGGCATTGTTGCCGTGCGACACGGTCCTTAGCCCAGAATGGAACTTGGCATCGCATGAGGCGAAGGGCAATGTCGACCCAATACGGCTGTTAATGGTTCCATTTCCTTACAGCATTCCCCCAGGAAGTTTCAAGCTCACATCGCCTCGCAGACCTCTGACCAACAATACAACGCATGCTGCCTTCTTTGGGCTCGAACAGCGGTGGCTAACTCCAGCTGGGAAGAGCCGTCTGGATGGGAGAGCGTTAGCTCGTGACCTTATCCTGCCGCTGATTGCTGAAGCAAAAGCGGAGACAGGGGCCATACCCACCGGTGTCGTGCTGCCCGAATGTGCACTTTCTGCAGATACTACCGAGGAACTGGTACACGCTCTCAAAGGCAGCGGCATCGAGTTAGTCATCACCGGCGCGCTGGAAAATGGGGACGATGGCGATCGGCCTTTGAACGCTGCCTACACGTTTGTGATGCAGGGGGATGATATTCTCGCCGCGCGCGCGCAGAGCAAGCACCATAGGTGGCGTGTCGACCAAGAGCAAGCTAACTCCTATAACCTAGATTTTGATCCTGACAAGACCAACCATCAGTGGTGGGAAGATATTGACGTCTCGATTCGAGACCTGCCTTTCTATGCTATCCGTAAGGACATGTCGATCGTAACCTTGATCTGTGAAGACCTTGCCAGGATGGATCCAGCAATGAACACGATACGCTCTATCGGGCCAAACCTAGTTGTGGCATTGCTAATGGACGGCCCTCAATTGTCGGGGCGGTGGCCTGGGCGGTACGCTGGAGTGCTTGCCGATGAGCCTGGCTGCGCAGTACTGACCTTAACTTGTGCAGCTACTGTTGATCTGTCGAATCGACATTATATGAAAGTTAACCGAAAAAGGAAGACGCCGCCCCGGACTGTTGGGCTTTGGAGGCAAGCTGACGGGAAGGCCCTACACATCGATCTGCCCGACAAAGCAAACGGGGTATTGCTCACGCTCAAAACTGATCCGAAGCATCAAACGACGTTGGACAACAGGTCAGACGAATCGAGTTCACGGGAACTTACTTTTGTGTCCCAAAAGCCACTTTTTAGTGGAATCCGTCCGTAACCGCCGCTTGCTAATTGTTGGAAGCAGAACTAGACTGACAAAAAGGAGCAAACATGGCAAGAATTTTAGAGCGATTTAGTACTGCTGGGCGCAAACTGTCCGCTGACGAGAAATCGGCTGTCAACGCACTCAATACCAAGTATCCAACCGTCGCAGCCAAAGCGGCACCGGCGAAACGCACTGTGTTGGTTAAGCGATTCAGCCGCGTGCGCACAGGAGCGAAGAAAGCGACAACCCAAGTGGTGGCAGGTAAGGCAGTGAAGCTCGAAGTTGCCTGAACAACATACCAAGAACGGCCTTCGGGCCGTTTTTTCTGCGCCTCCCCTTAGATGATAAATGATGTTTGCAGTCAACTCTCCACGCAATCAAGCTTAGATGATAACAGCGGTTATCTGTTTTAGTCAGGCAACTGCGATAGGGCCCAACACCGGTGCAAGCAACGTTTGATGATGGTTTGCGAAGCGCTCTAAACGGGCTCGACTCCGTTCTCGGTCGAAGAACTCGTAGTATGGGTACAGCTTAACCAGCGCTTGCATCATCCTAAGTGGGCAACTGGACGTATCCCATCAACCGCGTGCCCCTGCCATGTAGCAAGGGCCGCCCAGCTGGTGTACACCACTCATTCACATACGGTCACCGCACCTCCGGTAGACGTCAATGCCCACGTCGCTTGGGTCGGCCGCCTCGGTCTAGTCACGCCCTCGATCCAGGCAACTAAATCTGAAAGGCTACTCGTACCGGAGAACCAGAGCACATAGGGCTTGGATATAGGTTGCGTCCACAAACGGCTGTTATCGGATCTCACACAGGACTTGCTGCCTGCGCTTTTTCAGCACGGCTCGTTGGAAGACCGGTTGACGTTCGCCTCGCGCTTCGGATACTTCCTGCGGCAGATGCAACAGGCAGCCAGACAACAACTGTGGAAAGGTTGGCTACGCCGCTATTGGCACGATCGACTGCAGGGGATGTTCGCTACTCTCGACGAGATCGAAATGCGGAAGATGCTGGAATGGCTACTGTACCTTGGTGAAGCCTTTCTGGATGCGGCAGCCTTGGCAGTTCGCTTCCCTGCGATCCGAATCGAGCACAGCCGTATCGTATATGAAATGCGTGAGAGCGAATTGGCCACGCAGTTCGCCGTCGAGACTGCAGAACTGCTGATATACCTTGCCAACTACCTTGTCGGCTATCACGCCACCGATTTGGGAAAAATCAATGCACGCCTACCACCGCTTCCTGCCCAACTACGTAGCAGGCTCGACGAGGCACTTGCTCGCAGTGGCGTATTGCGGGAATAGAAAAGGTGAATGGCAGTTTTCCGACGCTAGCTGATGGACGCAGTGTTCTGGTTGACCTACGCGGTTTTGGCAGTGAGAAGCCTAACAACAGCATGTAGCGGACGGCGCTCTGTACCCTCGTCATGCCAAATATCGAGTGGCCGCTTTCGGAGAGGCCGCAACTTTCAGTATAGGTCGGAAGCGGACATCTAGCAACGTCAGCTTGCGACCTATTCTGTTGAAAAAGTCTGAAAGCAATTTCCAATTTGGGGTTCGGCCCTAAAAAGGAAGCAGTTAGGCAAGGAAGTCACCTAAATTCGCCATTATTGATTCGATCGTCGCATCAATGAGGCATCATTTTCAATAATTGATTTGCTCAGCGCGCCAACTATGCTTAGCAGTGACACACAGAATGTTGTCAGCTGACTTTTTCAACAGAATAGACCCAGAGCAGACGGTCGCTACGATCCTCTCAGTGACCGGTTAGCAGCGAAATAAGCGGTCAGCCGCTGTTCGGCTTACCGGCCTCTCTGACAGCTTGAGGACAAGGCTCGATTCCGAAGAAAGGCGGTACTATTCCTTTCTGATGGATATGAGCTGAAGCGTTGCACAATCGCTGGCCCTCGCCAACATCGCCCTAGCCAGCCCATAGTCTCGCAACCTGGGCAAATCTAGGATTCAATTAACCTAATTTTTCAGCATGGCCGCCGACCCAATTATTTATTGCCTTGAACAGCTTACGGACTATCGGGAGTTCGAAAAACTGTGCTGTGCGCTTCTTGCCAGTCAAGCCTACTATCCACAGATCGATCCCATAGGTGGTACCGACGATGGAGGTCGTGATGCTATCGTGCGAAATGATGAATCATCGGGAACCATCGCATTTGCGTTTACCGTGCGCAAAGATTGGTTGACCAAACTAAAGTCCGATAGCAAGCGCTTGAATGAAACGCAAAATAAGTTGGACAAACTTGTCTTTGTCTGTACGAGCCAATTAAACGCAAAGGAGAAAGATGAGGCTTTCGGGTATATCGATGGTACCTACGGGTGGCACCTTGACCTCTTCGACCAAGCTCGTTTGCGTGCATTCCTGGTGCAACCAGGCTGCACCCTAATCGAAAGTCACCCTAGCATCTTCACACCATGCTTTTTCGCGCCGCCAGCTACGACCAAGCGCTACTTTGCTCAGCAGTACCTCGATCAATACGCGAGCTTGTTCCAAACGGTAGCTTCCTCCACAGAAAACTTGGCCGTTGAGATTAATCGCGAGATGTACAAGTGGATTGGCTGGGTGGTGCGGAACGCTAAAACGGTGGAACTCACCTGCTACGATGCGACGACTTTGAATGCGCTGACTTCCCTCCACAACGCTCTGGCCAAAATCTATGGCGTCATCTCAGATGAACATTACATATCCCCGAGCCCAGACAGTTGGCGAATGAAGTTCAACAACCGTGAACGCAGTGACATTAACGTTCAGGCAGTGCTGGCCGCTAAAAAAGTTGAGATTCTGCCGTACCTGGAGGAGTTTCGGGTAGCGCTGAAGGACTTTGCAGAGCTTTCAAAAGACAGCCCCTCGGCGCCCGCATCTTGGTAGAGTTGTCGCACAATGAGAAAAAGCCCCACATGTTTAAACGTGTGGGGCTTTGAACGACTTTGCAGCTCACGCCTCTGTGAATATTTACCCAAACCAGGTCTTGGGACCGGCGGAAACTCAGTGGTAAGAGCCAAGCAGCAGAAGCCCGTCTAAAGCGACCCGTCAAGAAACAACGCTAAAGAACGGCTGTTGACCGCGAGTCTCCCAACGCCGGCGCGCGGGACGCGCCCCTTATCGGACCGTTGACAGCGCCCGAAGCGGTCGTCTAGCGTAGGAGACAGCCGACCTCCGGGGAGGAGAAGCGTCGCAGCCGCGGAACGTGCCCGCGCTTCTGTGTCGTTCGGCCTCGCAGATTGTATTAACGCTTCTTTGCTGGCGGCCGTTGGGTCAGCGCCGAGCCCGCGGCCGCCTTAGACGTCGCGCTAGTTCGACCATCGCGCAATGTTTGGGAAGCCTTGGTAGCGGCCGTCGGCGAGGTGACCTTTTTTGGTGCCACTTGCGAAAGCACACTTCCCGCTGCCGACTTCGACGCGGCGCCCGTAGCCTTGGACGACATGGTTTTCGAAGCGGCCTTAGCCGTGCGAATTCCTGTAACCTCCCCAGCTCCCACGTTCTTTGCCGCTGCCGACTGCGCACGCGCTGCAAAGGTGTCCTTCGCCACCCCGCCAACAGAAGCTTTCGCGGTGGCGCTTTGAACACGAGATGCGGCTTGAGGTGTCATTTTCGTGCCCGTAGACTTGCCTGAAGATTTCGTTCCCATTTGTTACTCCTGGTTGTCAATGGAAGGTATGAAACTGTGTACTCATTACCATCAATGGTAATGTCTGGTCACCAAAGGGTGTCATAGTTAGGTGCGGAAAGTCGGAGCGTTCTCAGCGCCACGTTAATCTTCCGACATCCAGTAGACCTCACCATCGTATTCGTCTTCATCCAAGTCACGTGTCCGCGGCTCCCCACGCCGTTCGACTGAAACGAGAGTGCCATCTCCGTACATTCGTCGGCCGACTTTTGGAAACTCCACGACCGCGATAACAGGTATCGCTAGCGACGTTTCCTCGTTGTAGGCGCAAACTTCACCGTGGACGTCGAATCGCAGGAAATCCGGTATTTCATCCTCCTTGGATTGACAGCGGGTCGACAGTCCCCGATGGCCATCAGGAAAGCCGACTTCGCGCTTCATTGCGTAAATCCTGGAATCAAAAGAGTCTTCGAAAGTTATTCGAGCCGCACTGTCCATGCCCGCAATGGTAGTCAGCCAGAATGGTGTGATACCGCTCGGACGAAGTGCCATGGTGACCTCTCGCCACTGCGCCTCAGTCAGGGAAAGGCCAAGGTCCGTCGCTCGTGCAAGGCCCGCGCCTTCGTCGAAGAGAACGTAGTGTGGCTTCTGATTCAGGGTCTCGAGATCCGCAACGCGAAGTGAAGCGTAGGTTCGATGGCCTAGACAGGCAGCGAGAAGCTGATGCACCTGGCCGAGCTTAATTTTGGGTGTGTGCTTAGAAACGAGGGAGTGTGCAATGCCACTCCAGCGGGAGAACTGGTCCATGGTTGTCTCTCAATGCGCAGGGAACGTTGAGCGTTTAGCGTCCACTGCGTTGACAATCATGCGACGCGGAAGGAAGTGATAAATTCGTACCAGTTTAAGCCGCTCAAAACTTGGGCTGGGAGCCCGGGCGAGTCACGCCCACCATGATTTTGCCATTGAAACAAGTGAAATGCAAATCGTGCACTTGCGATCAATTGGATGGCAGTTCACGAGCGAAGGTGTCCGGCTGCTTTTGGCAGAAAGGCGACGTGCAGCCGCCCCTTATTCCTCACCGAACTAGAATTCAAACCCGACTTGTTTAAAATGCCGCAGTACTGCCGGCATACTTTCCGCTATCTGCTTTTTATTTTCTATCGAAAGCAATCTCATCTCAGTAATGCCTCCATCAAGAGCGATTGATGCGGCACATTCACAATGAACGATCACGTCGCCCATTTGTGCCATTAACAGGCAAAGCGCATCGCCCGGCAACTGCAACTTCATGTCTACCTGGGAAACTTGCAGCACGGCGCTTAAATTAGGATCATTAATTGCCCAGCTTTCGACCCTGACTTTTGCATTCAAATTTTCTTTATCAACGGAAGAAACACGTGCCGATACCTGAAGCGTACCTCCCAAGTCTAATGTCCTGGGAAATTTTGCTGTCGCCGGGATAGTAATCAACTCGTCGTTTAAAGCAATTTGGTGTTCTTGTTTCGATTTCCTTCCCAGGCATGCCAATGTTATTTCCGGCGATGGACTCGATTCTGTAAGTTTTAGGAATTCGGGATAGGTAGTGACACGTCCTTCTTGCTGTTCCTCTACAATCTTGTTCGCAATTGATAAAGCGTTTTTCGCGGCCTTAACTTCCTGCCTTACCATTTTCTCGAGATTTTTCTGAGGATCCCTCTTGTCCGCATTATCAAAGAGACCAGGCTGCCGGTCTGACGTTCTTGCCAAACCCACTAAAAATGCACCATCCGTTCCTACTGAATATACGAGGCCGAAAGCATCGCTCGGATGAATAGGAAGAGACTGCAGGAATCGCCCGGCAGAACTCAATGCATGCTGTAGCTCGTCCGTAGAGCGCCAACTTTGATCCACCATAGGCCGGTCTTCATAACGTACCTCTGCGATTGCTGGCGCCTTCATGACAACGTTGACTACGTAATTTCCGCTACGGATCGATTCCTGCATTTTTTCTTGCTCAAACATGGCTAGCCCCCTGTCTTTCTTCGAAATTCAGTATTGCGTATCTCGCCTTACAGGCATGCATAAAAATTTTCGTGTAGATTCCATCCCATTTAGGCGTTTTTTGATGCTGTGCACGAGGCGTCACGACGAGCTCATACTGGTGCGCCACGTACCGATCGGGCCTCTTAATGACGATATCGGGATCTATCGCGTGCAAGGCATGAGCAATTTTCTCGTTGGAGCCTCTTGCTCCTTTTATTCGTAGCGTAAATTCGGCTGGCAGGAGTTCTCGAACCTGTTTGATGCGCTCGAGAATCGGCATGTCAACAATGGAAATTTTATTCACCGGCACCTGATCGCAGAGGTCAAGGTAAGCACGCAATCTCTGCGTCGCATTTTCCAGAGCCACCCTCGCTACAATCCGCAAATTACTCTTCGAGCGTATGCATTTTTCGTTGGCCGCATTTTCCTTAAATGGAAGCCGGCCATCTTCCGGCTCTGCTTCAACGTGCCATGTGGCCCACCATGCACAATCAAGCAACCTCGCTTCAGTTATGCCGATCGAGCATTTTTCTGCCGCACTCGTTCTGCCCATAGTGCACCGATACATCAAATATAGAACTTGGTCTTCCGGATCGCTTTTTTTAGTAAGCATTTTCGGCGCATGCTGCACACTCCCCAGTTCAAATGGCTGGGCGCTGAAAATATCAGGTGTGCCTGCATGTTTGGATATCAGCGCAGTTTGGATAAGCAAGCTAGGTGAAACCACTATAGCAAGGTTCTTTTTTCGTGCACGTGACACTTTTTGCCGCATTGCATCTGCCGTTATGATGTCTTCCCTGCCCAAGCGTTGTACGTCAATGCGCATGCTGACCAGGTGCTTTGCCATTACCTCATGCCGTAACACCGGCCAGAATGCGAAGTAGTAGCGCAAAGTCGTCAGCGGGTGACCATGTCCACTGAGGCGGGCCACCTTATAGATGTGAGTCCATGCAGGCAGACTTTTTTGTGTGCCAGGCTCATATGCTTTGCCGTCGTAGATGGACTTAACAATTTGCTCAATTTGAGGCGCGATCATCCTGGCAATGCATGAACCACGAAAACTATGCATTCTTGCGGCTTCTTCACCTGTCATATGTTTTAAGGCTTCCATGAATGCGGTGTCTAGATGGTGCGCAGCCTGAAATGCTTCTGTCCCAGGATCCAAAAATAGGAAATTTCCATTTTTTTTCTGATAAAGATGAAGTCTGCTATCCGCTAATCTATTGAGACGCCGGTGTAGCTCATCGGAAAGCGGCAAGAGGCGCCGCGCAGCCTTTGATTTAAGATGGCTAAACCCTGATGACGTAACGCAGCTAAGCAGCAAATTTTTTGAGATATCGCTGGCACGGATACGGTTTAGCTCACCAGACCGCAGCGGCAAACTACTCATCAAGTCAAATTTTGCTTTCAATTCTTCGCTAATCCAAGGCTTGTCAGCATGTATGCCAGAGAGCAAGCCGATCGCCTGATGGATTTCCGCTTCGCTGAAATAGTGGGAAGCTGAACGATGGGATGCCGTCGCCACGCCGTCTTTCTCCGCCCCTTCCATGAAGATGAATTTGGGTATGTCTACGCCGGTCGATATCAAGTAGGTACAAAATCTACGCAATTTACTTAAGTTCTGGTCTCGAACGACTGCATGAACTGTAGATATCACCTGCTCTTTTACGTATATCCAGTCGTCGATCTCAAATTCCTGAACGGACTCAGTCGGCACCTCCAAAAATATTGGGCTCAACGTTGCAACATAATTGGAGATCGAAACGACTTCCATGAATCTATGGGGACCACTGGTCTTAGCGCCGAGTTCAAATTGAGCCCAATCCAGCATGTCTTGGCATATCGGGTAAAGGTTGAATGTGTTTCTTTCCCAATCAGCCAGGGCAGCGATTGCCTTACTGCGCCGGGCGCGCTCTTCTCCATGGTGTTTTTCATTGTCGCCAAATTCCCGTAGTACCCTAAGAATCGACTCCATTTGGTCTTCTGCCGGCTGTTGGCGGCTATCGCTGCCACGGCACTCCGACAACCATAAATCACTGCGCGCAGCGCTGCTTCCGGCGGCCATACGAGCCAACGACGATGAACTAATGGCGGGCGCATCAAGCTCCAGATTGCTCGCAGTATTAAGGAAGGGCGGGAAAATGATTAAGCAGTATCGCTGCACACAAGCGGCTAGTTTGGCTAGGCATGTATCAGGCTTGTCATGACAAAAGCTTTTTTGATCGATTTTTGTAAGCCATTCAGCAATTTCAATCTTAATTAACTGAAATTTTGGCATGGCAACACCACTTACACCGTCGAGCAGAAGCATCGTGATTGCATGCAGTGGCATGACTATCCGCGCTCCGGTGGGCCTGGCGTACTCAAGGCAGAACGAAGCCCCAAATTTGCGAATGCCAGACTGGACAGCGCATAACATGGAGTCCAGTTCAGCAAAATCAGAAATACATTGATACACCATCAGCGCCAGTGTTACGCCGGCCCAAGGCGTAGGTTGAGTCGCGCCGCTTGCAATCTTCTTCTGTAAATGTTGAATATATTTGTATGCAATGCCTGAAAAACGGTCAAACGGACATGGTTCGCTGAGCATGCCGACTGCTTTTTTCCTGCCATTGAAGACATCGACATAATTTGCGATCTGAAGAGTATTCAGAGGCGGAATCTGCGAAGGGAGCAGTGGGCAGAATTCTGTCCCGGCCCTTATTTGCCGCAAGGTTCGCCATGGCCTTACACCGAGCTCAGCAAGTATCGAATCCATTTCTCGCTTAACCAGCGATACTGCATCAATTGGTGCGACAGCGCCGGCAGCGCCAAATGGCTCCGCACCTCTTCTGGCATGTCCCATGAGAACACGTATGAAGAAGCGGTCCTTTCCTCGCTCGGCAAACTCCGACATCCAAAAATGCCGGCCGAAATTTACGTCGGCGGGTATATATTTTTTTATGGCTGCCTTGAGTTGGCGGTGCCAAATAGGAGTAGCGCAGTAACCTTTTTTGGTTTTCCTCAAGTAGAAGAACAGAGGCACATCTGGAGCTTCGCCGTTGTGGATACGCTCGAGGGTTTGAAATAACCGACGATCGACGTTTTGAATGCGGGTCGCGAGAGATTTGATATTACCAAGATGGCATTGGATCAAGACTGCAGCAAGATCTGGAATTGGCACGACGCGCGTCGCATTGTATTCGGCACTTGCCTTGTCGCTGACAATCGCGAACTCGCTGAAACCAAGGGTTGCCATAGTTAGGTTTTTGAGTTTTGTTCCGCGATGTGCCAGCATGAAAACAAGTGCGGCAAGAATTCGCTCCGTCATTTTGTTGAACGAATTGACCACGTCACTGATCGAGGTGCGATTTGATATGGCATCCAACGCGAGGTGATAATCCAACTCGAGTTTTTCAAAGAATTGCACAACCGCGTCTGGCCTCGGCCGCTTTGGTGAACCGACATATCCCAATTCAGGGAGCACTACCGGCTTCCCGCATCCCAGGTACGCATACACCGTATCGAGGATCTCGACGATTCTATTTTCCGAAATACAGAGGTAGTTCAGCTGGCTGGAAGCAGCAATCTCGAACGCACCACTAATCATTGCCGCGATGGTGTCACTCCCCGAAATCTTGAGAATGAGAGGTCCGAAGCCTCTGGACAACCTACCGGAAGTACAACTGTGGTTGAATGGCTCCTTTTGTTTGAGAAAGGAATCAAAAATGGTGACAATCTCATTGCAATTCCGAGTATCGAATAGCAACTCACCTAATGTGAGCGCTGCGGGTCGAAAAGCCCTAAGCTCACGGAGCATGTTGGCGATATCCTCTGGAAGAGGAAGGCGAATGGTGTGGCTTGGCCAGAAGCCTGGATCATTATCTAAATAACGTTCTCTAGTTTGATCAACCAATTGGCGCCGATCCCAGCAAATTACTCCAGCTACTGCATCAAGCCACTTGTCGTGATTGCACACTAAGGGCAGCATGACGACGATGTTGAATGGCAGGCCCGTGAAGAATGACAGCGTCGCCGCAGTTGCCAAGTTTGCTTCTGTCGCCCGTGTCCTCAAGATCTTTACAAATCGGTGAATGTGATAGCGTGATTCTTCAGGATCCAGCGAGCCCCATGCAGCCCCAATTCCTGTAGCATCAGCTCTTGAGGCACGATTGGCCCGTACCCACTGCCAGTGAATGAAGCGCTCTTCGAAATTTGGCTCTTCATTGGCCTCTTCGATTTCGTTTTGTTCAGCATTGATTGAAGTTTTCGAACCAATGTTTCGAGATTCTTTCCCATCGCATACTGCCCCGACCTCTGCATGTAGTACGCTTGGTTGCTCAATCCAAGTCTCTTCCACAATGTGAAGCTTTGTGGCGAGGATGTCTGAAAGCTCGGATAGAAAGTCCTTGACCACGTTTGCAGAAACCATGCCCTTAGCTTTTTTTATTTCGAGCTCAGTGCGGGGGAATTGCTCTGCCAGGATTGCCCATTCGCTTGCGGCACCGCGTTGCGACGATATGGATGCAGCAATTTTTCGCCAGCCCGCAGCAAACGTTGGAGAGATTTCTCGTTGCGCACTGAACGCGCGTACATAACTAATCGCATAAACAGCTTTTAAAGCTCTGTTCGTATCATCTGAAATCCTGTAATCGAAGTTTTGAAACAAGTTCGCAAGCTGGCCGGAGCAGGTGGGCAAATCAGGCGTATTGCGCAAGGCCGTGCTTACAGCGTGCAGACTCTGTAATTCATTCAGTGCGTTTCTCGTTCGCTTGATAAATTCATCTAGCCTCTCCAACTGCTGCCACTGACCCGCCAATTCAAGCCATTGGAGAAGCCTGGATATTGCTGGGACCAAGCCACGTCCAGCCTGGCAAAGCAATAGCGATTGGCTTGCATGAGAAATGACATTAAAAGCATCGGCGCTAAGGTGCGACTTCAGATGCTGTAAATACGAAAACTCTTTGGGCATGAAATTAGGTCAAATAGGGTTATAACGAATCGAACGAATGAATCAATGGATGACGCGTCTTATGCGCAGATGCGCAGACGAATGCTTCAGGAAGGCTTAGGCCTTCCTGGCGTTAAGGTAGCGAACGCAAGGGGATAGATATGGTCATTTCGACCATGCCTGGCTCAGGGAGACATTGGTGATTACGCACTGAATGCGCAATTACCAATGTGTGAGCCTGTATTGACTTAAATTTTCAGATACACAGCCACGCCTACCGCATTTAAGGAAGGTCCAGTCATCACCAAGAGATGGGAGAAAGTGTGTACCAGCATTTGCGGGCCTCAGATTCTTTGCATACGCTGTTTGGCAAAAATTAGGCGCCAACAACGTAATGGCCCGCTGGGGTTTGTACAGTATTGGTCAGCGCAGCCATAAGAACTTGGCGGCATTTACCAATAAAGGTTGCGCAAGGAAGCTTAGCAACGGCAACTCTTGCAGCATTCGATTCAGGCTAGATGGTGATACTTAATACTGCCGGCCTCCAGCTGAGCTGACAGTTAGCCATAAGCTAATTTGGCTGGACCAGATTGTCAATAATGATTTTCAAAAATGCTCTTATACCCGTATTCATCCTCATGCCAAGATAGCCGGGCTTTCTCGGGACGAAATATAACAGTGTTATGTTTCTGGTGATTTAATAATGATCTGAGTAATTTTTAAGATATCCCTTTTAACCCGCGTGGCGCTCCCGTTCTATCCGGTCCATCTCGATTTTGACTTGCCTATATGCCCCGACAAGTGGTGCGAAGTACAAACGGAAGCTGCTTATAAAAATCCTTTTTATATCGCCTGAAGTCATAGCATTTCTCCTTATTAATTACTGAATACTCTCAAATGAAAAATTAATGACTAAGCTTACGCCTTAGCTGATGTTCGACTTCATCATCAATTCCCGTTTCTGTATCGCACACCACTAAATTCGACAAGAACGGTTTAAACCAGTAAGGCCGATCATCAATCGCTAGCCACCTTTCCCAGATGCGGTTAGATTGTCGTAGCCATCCCTCTATCTCGACATGGCGTGGGTAATTACCAAGTACATCAACTAACTTCGGCAAGTCCTGCCAGATAGGGGTCATGCCAACAATCCGTGCGCCAATATCTGGTGAGAACAATGTCCGCAATTCCGTAAAAGAGCGCGTCTGCCTCCATGTGCTAGAGATAACGATATCAACATGCGGGCAATCACGAAGCACCGATTCAAACTGCTCAAGATGACAGAATATCTGAAGATCACTGCAGAATTCCGGGTGCAGCACGCCATCAAAATCCAGGAATAAGATCATATTGCTCTGTCCGGGCGTTTGGCATCGTCGTTGGTATGGGATTATTTTCGATCAATTACGCAATAGTGAATTGATCAAATCTTCCACGATAACTTTGTCTCGATCGCACAACTTCCCAAAATTACTCCACAGGTTATTCTGGCGAGTTGTGTCGATCGATGTGCCCGCACGATTATTCTCAGTAGACAGTATTGAATTGTCTTGTAAGCTTGCAATCGGCATTGGAGGACGATGGAACCGGTTTTTCATAAATCACTCCTCTAGTGAAATTCTGCTACCTGAGCCAGCGCCAATAGGATGCTGCGTCAGATAAAAAATTTCCCGCAATTAAATTGAAGAAATACATAGGAGACAGAAATTCATTCTCGCAAAGGAACGAAAAAAATCCAATAGCGAAATACAGGCAAAATTGCTGTTTTTCGGCGTTGCTTTTCGCTGATTTCTGCATTAAATAATTAATTTTTTGCAAAGAAGGCGATTTTTATGAAACGGGTCATGAAAAAATGGATACGTCTTTTTCAATCTCCCAGAGCTGTCATGGAAGCCGCTTGCAACGGCACACTTTTTCAAGAGATTCCTGAGACTATCTTGGAAGAAGCAGAGCTGCGGTGGCCAAGCGCGGGCGAAGTAGAGCCTTTTGACTATGAAAAATGGCAAGCTCGTTTTCCAAAGACTACAAAATAGGGGCAGGAAGGTTGCGCTATCTTGCTACTAACCCCGGGCAGACATTTATTCCTGAGGAATAATTCTATGTTTTGCTTATAGTAGGTTCGCTTGCCCCGCAATTGAGATTCCGGTGCGGAGCTTCTCTCAGTAATCAATTTTCTGATTTTGTCGTACAACAGCAATAAAACGACAATTGCTGTTTTATTGCTGCGCCACAGCAATGACATTGCAACTGAGCAATTATTAACGTCTAATATATTGGTTCTTCTGAGAGTAGGCCACTCCCCAAAAAGGAGTAAATTATTAAAAGGAAAAAGTTCTGTTGGCGATAGACGTCTTTGTCTCGTTCATCCATGGCTTCGCCTTTATGTCATTCTTAGTCTGCTGAACGATCATCGACTTGCCTTTACGATCTTCAGCATATGCCAGAAGCGCGGTTTGGTGGAACCAGGCGTCTTTAACAGTT
>Ga0366780_1063_pt1 | contig 15221 bp, 14 predicted proteins | sample BONcelN113001E11_FD_207073 | JGI IMG/M metagenome (GOLD analysis project Ga0366780, IMG submission 207073) | Enriched cells from coal bed in the Powder River Basin, Montana, United States - BONCAT cells N11 rep2 HSBNCT.N11.300.1.E11 ...
GTCTATGATCAAGAGACACCTTTTGAGCTGGGAAAAATTAGAGTGTTAGGTAAGTATGGAAATCATGCTGCACTCTTTGCCAATGGCTTTATTTTATACAGAGCGATTGAAGCAGCCAAACGTCTCAATGAACAAGGAATTCAGGTTACATTAGTCGATGTTCATACCTTAAAACCCATTGATGTAGAGGGAATTACGGCTATTTTGCAGGACTGCGGTGCTGCCGTTACCGTTGAAGATCACAATATCATCGGGGGACTTGGGGATGCTATTTCCAAAGTGAGTACAGAACATTGCCCTGTACGTATTGAACGAGTGGGTCTGCAAGATATTTTCCCAAGCTCTGGCCCTGCTGAAGAAGTAGCCGATTATTATGGAATGTCGGTCAATCATATTGTGGATGCTGTCAAAAAAGTCTTACAAAGAAAGTAAAGGGGATGTGGATGTGAATAAAAAACTGGTTGTAAGTGTAATCGGTGCAGGCATGACCTTTGGAAAGAATAAAACGATCGCGATCTTCCCACTGAGGATTGTTTGCATCAATCTTTAATTCTTTAAAATATAAAACAGCTATGATATCCGCTATGGAAAGAGCTGGACCTGGATGTCCGTCTTTTGCCCTATGCACCATTTGGACTACATCCAACCGTAATTGATTCGCTTTGGATTGTAAATCAATATTATTGTCGTTTTTAAGCATGTATTTACCCACTCCTTGTTATATTATTAACCTCTTTGCAATCATAAGACGTCAGACGTTTGATGTTTAAATTAAGATTAGCATATCATTTTTCTTTTTGTCAATATATTTTCAAAATATTTAATATTATTTTTGTTAGCTTGCTATCTGCCATTGTAAGCAATCATTTTAGTGGAACTAACAGCGCTCACCTATGTTATTAACTATAATATTTATATTGTATTTTTTTAATTCTTAATATATAAAATTTTCTGTTTATTATATTGACAGGTCATTTCTCCTCATTCTATAATTAGAATATTCATTAGACGTTTGATGTTTGATCTTTATGTGAAAGGGGGCTTTAACGATTCTCACTTAGTCAATGTAAAATACCTCGGATTAAAAAATAGTCAGGAGGCTGCCATGTATGATAAATAATTTACTTTTTGATGAAGAACGTTTAATGGCAAAATTGCGTTGGAGAATTGTTCCCTATATTTTTTTACTATACATTGTAGCAATGATGGATCGGGTCAATATTAGTTTTGCAGCACTTGAAATGAATAAAGCGCTCGCTATCTCCTCCACGGCTTTCGGTACCATCGCAGGTATATTTTTTATTGCTTATTTCTTTTTTGAAATTCCAAGCAACGTAATTATGCACAAGGTCGGTGCCCGGATTTGGATGGCTCGAATTCTTTTTACCTGGGGACTCGTTACTGTTTTTACTGGTTTTGTTCAAGATGCAACTCAATTTGGAATACTAAGAGTACTCCTTGGAGTTGCCGAAGCCGGATTTTATCCTGGAATGATTCTTTACATGACCTATTGGTTCCCAGCGAGACATCTAGCGAGAACAATCGCCATCTTTATGACAGGCATGGCATTCAATAACATTTTAGTAGGACCTATATCCACATGGATTATGGACAATATTCAATGGCTGCAGATGGCTGGCTGGCGCTGGCTGTTTATTCTGGAAGGCATTCCAGCCGTCATTCTCGGCATCACAACGCTTTATTATCTGATTGACCGCCCTGAACAAGCCAAATTCTTAACAAAAGAAGAAAAAGAATGGCTTTTAACGGAACTGAAAAACGAACATGAAGCCAAGCTTGCTAAAATTAAAATTTCTAAATGGGAAGCGCTTAAGGATCTTCGTGTCTGGCATCTTTCCATTATCTTTTTCGGTTATGTTAGCACCATGTATGGTCTTAGTATGTGGATGCCCCAAATCATTAAGGCATTATCGAAAACACTGACCAATACACAAGTTGGACTGATCTCAACAATCCCTTATATCTTCGGTGTGATCGCTATGATTTTAGTCGCTCGCCATTCAGATAAAACCATGGAACGGCGTTATCATATCGGCTTACCGATCTCCAGCGCATTTGTTGGTTTAATTGCCCTTACAATGACCACTGATATTTTCTGGTCTATGCTATGGATTATTGTGAGTATTATTGGTATTTACAGTTTTGCAGGAAGTTTCTGGACATTGCCAAGTGCTTTTCTATCAGAAGGAACTGCAGCTGTTGGTATTGCCATGATAAATTCCATCGGCAATTTAGGCGGCTTTGCTGGTCCCTACGTTGTAGGCTACTTAAAGGACCTTACTAACTCTACATCGGGTGGCATGTACTTTTTAGCCTGCTGGGCACTTCTCACTACCCTATTAACAATTGCTATACCAAAAAAACTAATTACAACTCATAAACCCGTAGAAGCTGCCAATAAAGTTGATACTACTGTAATTGTATAGCAGTTATAGCAAAAAATAGGGCTTGGCAATATGCCAAGCCCTATTTTTTCTGCCCTTTTTCGTTTTTTCAGTCCTTTCCAATATATCGATCATACATCGACTGCATCACGGTGGGGTACCAGGACCCAGGCTGGTTTGATTTTTGCTGTATTGGGCAGTCCCTTTACCCAGCTGGTATCACCATACTTTTTCTGTAATTCACTGAGCTCGCCATATCCCAGCACACGCATAGGGCAGGCTGAAACACAAGCCGGCGCGGTTCCTTGCTGCAAGAGATCCTGGCAGAAGTCACATTTCTTCATCTTACCGTTGGCAGCATCAAACTGTGGTGCCTGATAAGGACAAACTGCAAAACAACGGCGGCAGCCAATACAGCTCTTTTCGTTAATCAGCACCAATCCATCTTCTTGTCTTTTGAATATCGCTTTACTTGGACACACGGCAATGCAAGGAGCATCTACACAATGATTGCAGCTAACCGGTATCCAATAGGCATAGGTATTTTGATAAACAACATTGCCGGAAATGGTAAAATCGCCGCCTTCATAGGCATGAATTTGTCTAAAATTCTGACCGAGAGGCAGATTATGCTTATCTTTGCAGGCAATTTGGCAGGCACTGCAGCCCATACAATGTTTTTGCTCAACATAAAATGCGATCTGCTTGCTCATTTCTCTGCCTCCATTTGATCCAGTTTCGCCACTTCAACCAGGTTGGTATGCTGAGGATTCGCAAAAGCCAGTGGCGTCGGCTGGTATTTGGTTAATGTATTGATGCAGCCGCGTTGGTCGGTCCCCTCCTTATCCGGTGACCACCAGCCCCCCTGGGGTATCGAAATCACCCCGGGCATAATGCGGGGAGTGACTTTAGCGGTGAGTATGACTTTACCCCGGGTATTATAGATACAAACCCTTTCACCATTTTTTATGCCGCGCTTTTTTGCATCATATATGCTAATCCAAAAGACTTGTGCTTCTGCCTCCTCCATCCAGTCATTATTATCAAACATGGAATGCACACGCCGTTTGGTATGATGACCAATACATTGCAGCGGATACGTGCCCCGCAGAGGATCTTCCGGTCCTTCCCAGGCGGGAATATATTTGGGAATGGCAGGCACTTCAGCAGGCTTATCCAATTCCCATAAGCGTGATGAGAAAAATTCGATTTTCCCGGAAGGGGTGGGAAATGGATGGTGCCGGGGATCTTCAATCTGCTCCTTAAAGGCAATTGCAGGTTCCTCATACTCCCAGTCATATACACCTTTTTCTTTAAATTCTTCATAGGAGGGAAAACCAGGATTTTCTTTGCGGGTTTCATCGACAATAAAACGCAGCCAGTCTTCCAGCGTTTTTCCTTGGGTAAATTCAGCTGTAAGTTCCAATCTTTCAGCTAAATCCCTGATCCAGTCATATCCGTTTCGGCATTCATAAACCGTATCCACTGCCTTATTCATAAACAATACATAATCACCGGCAGACCAGGGTAATACAATATCTTCCCGCTCCATGAAATTATCACCCGGCAGCAAGATATCGGCAAATTTCGCGCTGCTTGTAAGAAAATGATCACTGACTACAATAAATTGAGCTAAATTTTCATCGCCTAACAGTTCTGCCGTTCCATTCGTATCAGAATGCTGATTGATGAGGCAGTTACCGGCGAGATTAAATATTAGCTTAATGTTGGCTGACAGCTTATCAACACCCCGGACTCCCTCTCTTTTCCCTAGTTCAGTCCCTTTTTGAATTGCCAGCGGCCACATGTACATGGAGATTGCTGCTTTGCAGGGGTTATTGATAGGAATCGAACCAACATACTGTTTGCGGCATGGTGAACCGCAGCCAGAAGCCCAGCCGCCTTTTATGCCAATGTTTCCTGTCATTGCAGCAAGGGCCGCCCCACTGCGGGGCGGCTGTTCGCCATAGGCATGGCGCTGGGGTCCAAATCCCTGGATGAGCGCACCCGGTTTATTCAGGGCATATTCCCTAGCCAGCTGAATAATGATCTCCCTTGGAATGCCTGTTGATCTTTCCGCCCAGGCAGGGGTTTTAGGAACCTGATCTGTACCCGTACCAAGAATATAGCTTTTGTATGAGTTTCCCGCTGGAATACCTTCCGGCATATGATCCTCATCAAAACCGAGACAATAGGTATCCAAGAATACCTGATCCTGCAGATTTTCTGTAATGATCACATAGGCCATTGCATCCAAAAGAGCACTATCGGTGGTAGGGCGAATGGGTATCCATTGATCAGCCAGAGCAACAGCGGTATCTGAATACAGAGGATCAATGCAAATAATTTTTGCCCCGGCTTCCTTAGCCTTTTTTAGATAATAGGCTGTATTCGTTCCATGAATGGTTGCAGCCGGGTTAAATCCCATCAGAATGATAAGCTTCGAATTAACCCAATCTTCTCGGCTGCTGCCACTATTGACAGTCCCATATGTATATGGGGTTGCGGCGTTGGTACAAGCTGAGCTATAGGTTCCATAGTAATCTAAATAGCCTCCATAGAGTGCCAGCAGCCGTCTCATCCAGACCTGTTCCGACGTTTTCCCGGCATTGCCTGTTGCGTAGGAAAGATAAATGGCCTCTGGACCGTACTCAGCCATAATTCGTTTCGTATGATCTGCAATCGTATCTAAGGCTTCTTCCCAGGAAATACGTTCAAATAGACCTTCTCCCCGTTTACCAATTCGCTTCATCGGATACTTCAGCCGGTCCTCATGATACAAATAGCTCCTGTAGGCCCGGCAGCGAAGGCAGCCACGCAATTGGGGTCTTTTATCCGTATCGGGACGTTCATCATCACTGGTAATACGAACAATGCGTCCGTCTTTTACATGAGCTTTAACAATGCAGCGACCGCCGCAATTATGGGAGCCTGATGTCCGTATAATGGTTTCTTCTTGGAATGTTGTATCCGTCATATCTCTTGCTCCCTTAATTACATTTTTGCACATAGATCCAACCACATAGAGTTTGGTGGTTCTTTAGTAAAAGTAATAACTATTTTACCTTATTTACAATTAGAAGACAAAATTCCTGCAAGTTTTTATTAGGGTTTTTACAGGAATTTATTGTCTTATGATGACGAATACAGTTGATAAGCAAAATGATTGTAAAGATTGTAAAGATTGTAGAAGGGAAGAAAGTTAAATATTAGAAATATACGTTTTTTCGACAAAATAAGCGTTACTCTTTATTGACAATGGGATTTGAGACTGCTACAATAAACCACATGTAAATAGTCTCGTATAATTTTGGGGATATGGCCCAGAAGTTTCTACCGGCAGCCGTAAATTGCCTGTCTACGAGTGAAAGTGTATCTAAGGTCTACGCTGCCTGTTCAAATTTACTGTTAAGCTTCTTTACTTATTGGTAACTTTCATTCGCAGTCGTGCTCCAATGATACAGGTGATCATACACCACACCCAAGGATAAAAGTCCTGATGGGGAATTTTCGCTCATTTTCTACAACGCGGAGATTCCCTATCAGGGCTTTTTTTATTTTAAAGAACCAAAGGAGGGCTTATGGATTTATTAAAAAAAAGGATTCAGTCTGACGGACAAGTTTTAAACGACTCCTTACTCAAAGTTGACTCCTTTTTAAACCAACAAATTGACCCCCAGCTTATGCTGAAAATGGGAGAGGAATTTGCTAAACGCTTTAGCGGAGAATCGATTACGAAAATACTGACGATTGAATCCTCGGGAATCGCCGTATCGGTAATGGCAGGACTCATCCTTAATGTTCCCGTTATTTTCGCTAGAAAGAAAAAATCAGTGATTTCCAATGATGCCTTATACTGTACCACGGTCTATTCCTTTACCAAACGCGAGAGTAACAACATTATTGTCTCTAAAAAATTTCTGCAAGAAGACGATCATGTACTTATTCTCGATGACTTCCTAGCCAACGGAGAAGCTGCCACAGGTTTAGCATCTATTGTGGAGCAAGCAAATGCAAAAGTAACAGGAATAGGCATTGTAATCGAAAAATCATTCCAGCCTGGTGCTCAAAAGTTGCTTCAAGCTGGTTATCGTGTAGAATCCCTAGCTCGAATCGCTTCCTTTTCAAATGGACAAGTCAATTTTCTATAATCAGTATCACTAGGAGGATTATGTATGAAAAACTCTGCTGGGAAAACGTATTTGCTTGGCACTCAACATGTGCTTGCCATGTATGCTGGTGCAATTATCGTTCCCCTTATTGTTGGCGGCGCTCTTAAATTAAATTTTGAACAAATGGGTTATATTATTGCAGCAGATTTACTAACTTCCGGTCTTGCCACTTTGCTGCAAGCATGGCGAAATCCTTTCTCTGGAATTGGTTTGCCGGTTGTACTTGGTTGTACCTTTACAGCTGTCTTCCCCATGATTAGTATTGGAAGCCAGTATGGCATGACGGCCATGTATGGCTCCATCATATGCTCCGGTCTTTTCGTCGTACTCATCGCAAATTACTTTTCAAAACTGGTTACGTTCTTCCCGCCTGTTGTGACGGGTTCTGTCGTTACGATTATCGGCATTACATTGGTTCCAGTCGCCATTAACAATGTGGCCGGCGGTGTAGGAAGTGCAGATTTTGGTTCTTTATCCAACTTTACTCTCGCGTTTGGCGTGCTATTATTTATCATATTATTAAATCGCTTTACCACAGGATTTATCCGTTCTATTTCCGTCTTACTGGGATTAATTGCCGGAACCATTGTCGCCGCAATTATGGGCAATGTTTCCTTCAGCAGTGTTGCCCAGGCTTCATGGTTTAATATGATCACTCCCTTTTATTTCGGAATGCCCACTTTTGAACCAAGTGCAATTATCACCATGATTGTTGTTGCAATTGTCAGCATGATTGAATCGACAGGAGTTTTCATGGCACTAGGTGAGATTTGCGGCAAGAAAATAACAGAAACCGACCTGACTCGCGGCTATCGAGCCGAAGGAATTGCTGTAATCCTGGGAGGTATTTTTAATTCTTTTCCTTATACAACATTCTCCCAAAATGTCGGCCTCGTACAGCTTTCCCATTCTAAGACGACTAATGTAACCATTGTTGCTGGTTTTATGCTTATACTTTTAGGACTGATACCTAAATTCGCAGCATTAGCAATGATTATTCCAAATTCAGTACTGGGTGGAGCCATGATTGCCATGTTTGGAATCGTCGTTGCCTCAGGAATTAAAATGCTCAGTAAAGTTGATTTCGCCAGCAATGAAAATTTACTGGTGATTGCCTGCTCTGTTGCTTTAGGTTTAGGAGTCACTGTCGTACCCAATCTCTTTGTTAAATTTCCGCCGCTGCTAAAAATGTTCTTTGAAAATGGAATTGTAACAGGTGCGTTAACAGCTGTTATTTTAAACATCATCCTGAATATGGGGCACAAAAAGATGCCGACTAAATTTGACCATTAAATTAACATTTGCTAGAAATATAAGCCCGAAAGTTTTCTGTCTCAGAAAACTTTCGGGCTATTTATTACTCTTTTAGGTGCTGTATTATTTCTTGATAAAAGTTCCGTTGTCAATTTCTCGAAAAGCCTGCTGCAGCTCTTCCCGCGTATTCATAACAATGGGGCCGCCCCATGCAATGGGCTCTGTATTACTTGAGAAGGGTAGCTTTTAACAAATCCAAGAAGTGCTTACTGCTAGCAGACAATTTGTGATTTCTCGACCAGACAATTACTGTTTTCGTTGATACGCTGGGTTCTACAATGGTTTTATACATCAGCTCTGAATCAGAAATAAGTTCCTGGGTAGATTTTGGCACTAAGGCCATACCAATTCCTAGCTTTGTCCATATTATATTGAGTAAAATCCCATCACTTATACATACAATATTTGGCTTAAACCCGGCTTTTCTGCACCATTCAACGAACATAGCTTTCCACCTTAGCGGAATAATTAATGGTTGGTTAACAAGCTCAATCAACCGAATTTTTTCAGGATCATCACCACAAGAATATCCATCTCTTTTCATCGCAATTACTAATGGCTCATCGGGCAAAGTGATTGATTCATATATTTCTAGATCAAAGGGAGCACGTATAATGCCAATTTCAATGACCCGATTATTTAGCAGTTCTAAAATTCGATTACCATCCCCTTCCCATAGCTGGAATGTAACCTTCGGATATAAGTTATGAAACTGATGCAGCAGATTTGGAAGCAATGTAGCTCCCGATGTACTCACCGTACCGATTGAAAGCGCACCGACTAACCCTGAATTCAACTCTGTAATTTCTTTAATTGTACCATCAACTAAACCTAATATTTGTTCTACCCGTTCCCGTAATAACTCCCCTGCTTCTGTCAGCCTTATTCTACGACTTCCGCGCTCAAACAATTGGACTCCAAGATTATCTTCTAACTGTTTCATCTGCTTACTAAGGGGTGGCTGCGCTATATTAAGCCGCTTCGCTGCATTGCTGATATTTCCTTCCTCAACGATGGCATAAAAGTTTTTCATATCCCGAATATCCATTTTTCTCACCTCGTGCTATATATTTTCAGTATAGGACGTATATTATATTAATAATTTTATTATAGTTCGCGTCATGCTATAATTGCAACAAATATGATTAGTAAAGACTGGGAGTGATTGTATTGAATGAGCAAACTACTCTTTATAACAACTTTAACATTAAAGGAATTGCATGTACTAAACCTTCTCCTTGGAAAAAATTTCATAATATATATCTGCTTTTAATGACTGTACCTATATTTCTTGGAACATCCTATGTTGCAGCTAAAATTGGAATGCGTGACTTCCTTCCTTTGAACCTGGTTATTTTACGGTTTGTAATTGCGTCTTTAGTATTTACTCTCATTCTTTTGCTTAAAAAAGGAACTAGCTGCATTGATAAAAAAGATATACCTCAGTTCTTCCTGCTAGGCTTTTTGGCTATTACTTCATTTTTCTATATTCATTATACAGGTTTGCAATATACAACCAGTACAAATGCTGGTCTGATTATGGCAACTACCCCGGTCTTTGCTGCTTTATTCTGCATTATTACCAAAAAAGAAAAAGTGACTACTCGCAGCAGGTTAGGAATAAGTATTGCTTTTTTCGGTGTTCTGCTAGTCATAAGCCAAGGAGAATTTGGCAGCATATTCCACCAAAAGACCCTCCTAGGAGATGGTTTACTGGTTCTAAATGCACTCGTTTGGGCCTGGTTTACTCTTAAAGGTAAAACAGTGTTAGAAAAGTATAGTCCATTTATCGCAATGGCTTATATTCACATCTTTGGAACCATTCTATTACTGCCATTTGCAATTGTTCCAACAGTACTAGCCGAAACAACATTGTTGCAGCAACTTCCCACAGTTAGCCGTGCTACCCTTTTAGCCTCAGCATATTTAGCTATTTTTTGCTCCGTTTATTCATACTTCATCTGGTATCTGGGAATCGCAAAAATTGGTGCCGTAAAAACAGCAATCTTCAGCTATTTTAATCCAATTATGGCTACACTGGCAGGTATAATGATTTTTGATGATAAACTGACTCTATCTATTGTTTTAGGCGGCTTATTTGTCATCATAGGTGTATATATCACCAATCAAAAGAATGCCATCTCCTTAGGCAATGTTCTATCAAGCAGAAAAATTTAACGGTACATGAATAGTGATAAAAAACTCCTGCAAGGCTTTAAAGTCCCTGCAGGAGTTTACTAATTCATCTATTCACTCAACGTGTTTTTTGCAAAAGATCCGATACCGCTAATGTCAAGACCGTCACAGCATTTGATAAGGCAGCTTCATCAAAATCAAATGCCCCGTCATGATGCCCGGCAGCTCGATTAATTCCGACCATGGCATATCCGCCTTGTCCGCCGCGTTCTTGAACCCGCTCTAAAAAGCATGTAAAATCCTCGCTGGCTCCCAAACTGCCACGATCCTCAATCACAGCGAATAAACCCGAAGCCTCTGCAGCTTGCCGCAAGCGCTTTGCAATTGCAGTATCACTTTGACCGCCGGAAGCTCCACCCATTTCACGAATGGTCACAGTTACGCCTTGTATGGCAGCAGCTCCGTGAATGATTCGCAGAGCCTCTTCCTGCATAAAGCAATTTATCGCTGAAGTTTCGCCGCGAGTTTCCAGTTTTAAAACCGCTTTATCAGCAATAACATTGCGCCCGCTGCCTGCTTCTAATACTCCAACATTAATGCGCGATACACCAGCAGCATGACGGGGAATCCCATGCAGGCTGATGGCAGCCTGAGCGGCAGCAAGCAATGCATTGCGTCCCTCATGGGGTGCTGCTCCGGCATGGGCCGGCACGCCAGAAAAATGAGCATCAAATTTTGTAGTAGCTAAAAAACCGTCAGTACCACAAATGAAGCGCTCACTGCTCCCAGCCAAAAAACCTAAATGCATACCAAATAAATAATCAACATCATCAACGACTCCAGCTTCAACCATTGCTTTGGCTCCTCGCACCCCTTCTTCAGCCGGCTGAAAAATCAGTTTGACGGTTCCACAAAGATTGGCTTTTTGTTCTTGTAAGATTTTTGCCACTCCCAGTCCAACAGCTGTATGTCCGTCATGGCCACAAGCATGCATAACACCTGTATGAAGTGAAGCAAATCCTTCTTGCCAAGGTCGATGCTTCTCATCTGTTTTTTCCTGCACATCATTAGCATCCATATCAAAACGCAGCGCCACTATAGGACCGGGACGACCAGTATATAGTGTGCCAACGACACCCGTTTTTCCACCTGCCATACTCTCAACCACTGTACTGTCTGCGCCTTCTTCGATTGCCCTCTTTGAACTGTTTTCAAGAACATCCTGAGTCGGCACCCCCATCATAGCAGCCTCTTCAACAACCTTACTACCATATTGAACATCATAACCAAAACTGTTCAATACTTTCACCACTCTGTCAGCGGTACGAAACTCAGTCCAGGCCGCCTCCGGATATCGGTGAAAATCTCTTCTCCAAGCAATAATTTGCTCCTCCATCTGCTTCACGGCTTCTTTAATATCTACGTTCATTGCTCCACCTTCCTCGTTATCTTCTCTATAAATACTAATAAAAATATTTACAGATCTTACTCCATTATAACATGATTGATTTGATTTCTTAATTTATCAGGGAAATTTCCGAGGAAATATAAAAATCCCGATCAGCAATTTTGCCAATCGGGATGAATTAAACTCTTATAAGTAACTCTTTATTTTTTCATTGGCATCATCCATTGCCTGGTTTAACGCCTTTGTAATTGGATCTTTGTATCCAACATCTCCAAACACCGTTTTATTTTCCGACAGTCCCGTCACTTGGAATGAAGAGACTTTATCCTTTTCTGCGTTATAAAATTTGTAACGCAGTTTTGCTTTTGTTACTACTTTAGCTTGAAAAAAACTCATATGTCTTGTAGTTATTAATTGTGATATCTCCATGGCAATCACATAATCCGCATTCGTTTCCTTCGCAACAGAAGCTAAGATATCTTTTTCAGCAAGCTCCTGATTTGAAATATCATAGCCCGTACTATTTAGAGCCTTTTGTACCTCTTCCAGGGGAATGATTTGAAAATTTTTTCTGGAATAGTTTTCCGTATATTTACCATACACAATTTCTTGTATGTAGCCTTTGTTTTCTTCTGTAGAGTTAATATAAGGAACGATAGCGAGGCGATAGGATGTCTTAGCAGCGGCTTGAGCAGCATCGTTGTGTGTGTGTTGCGGAGTAGTCATCTCTTCAGCAGACACAATGGCGGTCATTGACATTACAAAAAGACATAGAATTGCGATAATCGATATTTTTTTCATAATTCCACTCCATTTACTTATTTATTCCGTGTTAATTATACCTTTATCAATAGTCAAATTTTGTCGAATGGAGAAGGCGGTATTATAATTTTTACTTATTTGCCCATACTGTACAAACTCCTGCAAAATCTTCCGATTTTGCAGGAGTTTCATCGATTTTTGACCCATTCTCTTTATTCTTTCACCTCTACCGGCTTTGAGAAAAACCAGCCGCCAAGACAAATCAGGAGAAATCCACTCCAGAAAATAAGCTTCCATTCTACTGAACCAGAAAATCCTGCATCCAGCCATGCAACTCCCGGATGTGACAGCGTATAAACAGCCAGCTTAACACCTACCCAGCCGACCAACAGATACGCTGCGGTTTCCAGACCCGGCTTACGAAGCAGGATATCCACAAACCACTGGGCCGCAAAGCGCATGATCACCAGACCAACAAATCCGCCAGCAAAAACCACCATAAAATGTCCGCCGTCGAGTCCTCCAATGCTTGGCAGTGTAGTTTTCGGCAAACTAACTGCCAATGCCACTGCTGCAAGAATGGAGTCTGCTGCAAAAGCAATATCTGCCATTTCCACCTTTATCACAGTATTCCAAAAACCTGATCCCTCCCCAGCAGCCGACTTAACGTTTCCTCCATTGCTGCATGCAACAGCTTTATATATATGATTGAGGCTTAGGAAGATCAAATAAAGCGCTCCTACCGCTTGCAGCTGCCACCATTCGATCAGCATCGATATTGCGAACAAAGATGCCGCGCGAAAAACAAATGCTCCTGCCAACCCGTACATCAAAGCTCTCTTACGTTCTTCAACCGGTAAATGTTTAACCATAACTCCCAGAACGCAGGCATTGTCAGCCGCCAAAATCCCTTCCAAGAAAATGAGAATCACAAACATCCAAGCATACTCTACTACGATTGTAACATCCATTCCTATCCCTCCCTTTTGTACATCAAAAAAGACCCCGCCCACGGAAGAGACAATTTAATTGCTCTTCTCATAGGCAAAGGTCTCGCATACAACTTGCATTGCCAGAAAGCCGGAGTCTGCACTCGTATTGACGGCTTACCTGTATTTAGCTACTCCCCTTTGCAGGAGGCTTTATTGAGTTATAATTTATTATAGAGGTAATAAAGGTATTTTGTCAATAATAATTCTTCTAAAAAATATTCCCCGATATACTATTGCCAATGCTCCTTATCAATGCCCCCTTACAGATCTACCTTATGCTCTAAAAGATAGGAAGTAGCCATAAATAATATCCCAAAGGTAATAATATCAAATATCATGCTTCCAACATTCATTGTCATGATCGTGACAGAATGAATTTGCACCATCTGGGGAAAGAGATTTGCGATTGCCACCGATAGCCCTGTTCTTGCTATACTTAGCAGAAAGAAAATAATGAAAGAACCTATTTTCCCTACCTTTTTCCCTTTCAAGGCGATTCTTCCAACAACCATACAAAAGTACATAAATGTTAATGTTGAAACGATAGTCCATAGATGCATCAGGATAAAAAACAGTAATTCATGTATTTCAACTTGCTGCAAAATAGCATTAAGTAATCTTCCTTGATCAAGTAAACAAAACATAGACACGGACACAATCATAACAATGCTGATTTGAATCACAGCGGTAATCAGTCTGGATGCCATGATTGAGACACCGGACTGGGGAAGTGTAAATAGCAGATACCCTTGGTCATCATACAGATAATCACTCATCAATGTTAACGAAGCTATGCATATAACGACCAGGGCACCGCCCCCTAAGAAACCAGATAGGACAGGTGCTCCAATTTGCCAGGAGTCTACCTTGGTCATTAAGAAGAGATTTCCGATTATAACTGTTAGGCAAATACCCAGTATGGTTAACAACTTTCCTCTTAGTTCATATTTTATAAGATGAAACATTATTGAAACACCTCCCTGTACAATTCATCAATGGATTTATTCTTGTTCAATCGCAATTCTTCTGCATTCCCTTGCAGCACAATTTCTCCGTCGGAGATAAATGCCACCTCATCAAAAATTCGTTCAATATCATTTACAAGATGGGTCGTAATAATCATGGAGCTGTTTTCACTAAAATTATTGATGATAGCATCTAATATTTTTTCTCGGGCAGTAGGATCTACTCCGCCAAGGGGCTCATCCATTATATACAGCTTAGCCTTCCGGGAAAGCACTAAGGTTAGTTTTAATTTTTCTTTCATGCCCTTTGACAGACTCTTAACACTGCTATTGGCATCTAGTTTCATAAACTCCAGCAGCGCAAAGGCTTTCTTTTCATCAAAGTCCGAGTAAAAATCCTTAAAATATTGAACCGCATCTTTTATTTTCATCCATTTGAATAAATATTCCGTGTCAGGAAGATACGAAACGATAGACTTTGTATACACCCCAGGTTTTTGGCCATCTATAAGCAGTTTTCCAGAGGAAGGATGCAATATGCCTGCTGCTATTTTTAAAAACGTAGTTTTTCCACTGCCATTCGGACCAAGAAGGCCCAGGATTTTTCCTTTTTGTATCGTTAAATTTGCTCCTTGCAATGCTCGTTTATTTAAATAGGATTTACATAAGTTTTCAGCTTCCAATACATTATACATGCTTGTTCACCTCTGTTATTTTTTTAGAAATACTCGCAATGATCTCTTCCTCGCTAAACCCCAGACGTTTCATTCGCAGGATAAAAGAATCGATAACTTCCTTTGCCATTTCCTGTTTCAAATCATCTATCATATGCTTTCGCTCCCCCACAAATGTTCCCATGCCCCTTTGAGTATAGACAATTCCAAGTCTTTCAAGTTCTTGATAGGCTCTTTGCAGGGTATTGGGATTTACCTTTAACATCGTTGCCATTTCCCGTACTGAAGGCAATTTATCATTTGCTTTTAACTTTTCTGTAGCAATATCCATTTTTATGTGGTCCATAATTTGTAGATATATGGGCATCTTATCATCAAATTCTAAATCCATAC
>Ga0366780_1072_pt1 | contig 15178 bp, 11 predicted proteins | sample BONcelN113001E11_FD_207073 | JGI IMG/M metagenome (GOLD analysis project Ga0366780, IMG submission 207073) | Enriched cells from coal bed in the Powder River Basin, Montana, United States - BONCAT cells N11 rep2 HSBNCT.N11.300.1.E11 ...
TTTACCAACGGTGGCCGCAAGGTCTGCATTATGTACTTGTTCTCCTGGCTACTATTGCCCAGGGGTCACTTGTGGAAACGTTTGCTCACTTGCGTACACCCGTCTTCATGTCCTTTGTCCGTGCTCTTGACGGGCTGGCGGTAGGGGCGGTATTTGGTGTCCTGGCAGTTATCGGTCTCTGGCTGCTGCAGTACCTATCCGGAGTAGTGGGAAGGAGACCATCAGCCCATGAGTGAAGTTGTCATCTCCGGGTACTACGGTTTCGGCAATGCCGGTGATGAAGCAATGCTGGCAGCTATGATCGAAGCACTCACCGATTTAGATCCCCATCTCGGCATTACAGTACTGTCAGGCAATCCTGATGACACACGGCGCCGTCATGGCGTTTCAGCAGTGTATCGCCTTAATTACCCGGAAATTACCCGGGCGTTGGCGAAAAGCCGGCTGCTAATCAGCGGTGGCGGCAGCTTGCTCCAGGATGTTACCAGTGACCGCAGTCTCTACTATTATTTGAGCATCATGATGCTTGCCAAAAAGCTTGGCAAACAGGTTATGCTGTACGGCCAGGGCATTGGACCTGTGCGGGGCAGCATGGCCAAAGGGGCAATGCGTTATATTGGCAATATGGTGGATCTGATTACCGTAAGGGATGAGGGCTCGCGGGAGGAATTGCGCTATCTGGGAATTACCAAACCACCTGTCTATGTGACGGCTGATTCTGTTTTAGCCATGCATCCCGTAGACAAACAAATTGGCCGGTCCATATTGCGCAAAAGCGGTCTGGAAGGGGCTGCACCGCTCATTGGCCTCTCAGTACGGGAATGGAAAGACTGGCGCCATTATAAAGATATACTGGCTCAGGCGGCTGATGCGATGGTGGATGAATTTGGAGCCCGCATTGTCTTTTTGCCCATGCAGTGGCCTGATGATCTGGCTGTAGCCCGTAAGATTGTCTCCCGTATGAAACGGCCGGCAGTGGCGCTGACGGAAGAATATACCACCGGCGAATTGTTGTCGCTTACCGGTAATTTGGAGCTGCTTATTGGTATCCGGCTCCATGCCTTGATTTTTGCAGCAGTAATGCAAGTACCCATGATCGGCATCTCTTACGACCCGAAGGTAGACCGTTTTTTAGAGACGATTGGCGATTGCCATATAGGGACGCTCCAGTCGATTACCGTTCCCCTGCTGCTGGATAAAGTCCGTGCTGCTTTACAGGGACCCGATTGCCGGTTGCAGCAGAACAAGGAACGCATTAATGTTCTCAGGGATAAAGCCTTTCATAACGCCGAACTGGCATTGGAGCTTATTCGGGACTGATAGGAGGTTGAAGTCAATGGCAAACAGTTTGCGCAGCTATGGGGGAATCATTTTAGGGGCTTTAATTACAGCAGTAGCCCTTGATATGTTCTTAATTCCCAATAAAATAGCTGCCGGAGGTGTAAGCGGCCTGGCAACGGTGCTGCATCATCTTTTTGGTTTTCCCGTGGGAATGACCATGCTGTCCTTTGATATTCCGCTGCTATTACTCAGTGTTCGTATCCTGGGCACACGTTTTGGCGTGAATACCCTGTTTGGGGCTGCCACGCTCTCTTTGTCGATTGACCTCCTGGCACCCTATATTCCCGTACTGACCGGCGATTTGCTGCTGGCCTCGCTCTATGGCGGGATTATGTCCGGAATTGGCCTGGGCATTGTATTTCGCTTTGAAGGTTCTACGGCCGGTACTGACCTGGCAGCAGCCATCTTCAACAAATTGTTTGGCTTTAGTGTCGGTCAATCACTGCTGGGAATTGACTTTTTTGTTATTACCATAGCAGGCTTGGCTTTTGGCAGTGCCGAATTAGCACTTTATGGACTTATTTCTTTATTTATAACAACCCAGATTATTGATTTGGTTCAAGAAGGCCCCACCTCAGCCAAAGCCTTTTTTATCATGACTAGCAAAGGTGAGCAGGTGGCCCGTGAAATTATGGATAAATTAGATCGCGGTGTCACTTATTTGCAAGCTCGCGGCGGTTATACCGGCGAGCCCCGGGAAATGCTCTTTTGTGTGGTTGGTAAGCGTGAGATTACGCGGCTCAAAGATATTGTCTATCATATTGATAAACAGGCTTTTGTCATTGTAGCCGATGCTCATGAGGTCTTAGGCGAAGGTTTTAAAACATACAAAACATAAGAACCCTGGAAGACCAAGGACGAAAAGAGGAGGTACATACTATGGCAACACTTACTTCTGAACAGTTGGCCTGTGTTACCAGCCGGGCCAAGGCTATCCGGCGCCACATTGTTACAATGGTGACAGGAGCCAAGTCGGGTCATCCCGGTGGTTCCCTATCGGCGACTGATATTTTAGCCACTCTTTATTTTGCAGAAATGAAAGTGGATCCTCAGCACCCTGCCGATCCTGACCGTGACCGGTTTGTCTTGTCCAAAGGCCATGCAGCCCCCGTGCTGTATGCTACTTTGGCTGAGAAAGGATTTTTCTCGCAGGAAGAATTCAGCGGCTTACGCAAGATTGACAGCATGCTGCAGGGGCATCCTGATATGAAAGGCACACCGGGCGTCGATATGTCCACCGGCTCACTGGGCCAGGGCATTAGTGCCGCTTGCGGTATGGCGCTGGCAGCCAAAGTGGATGGCAGGCAGCACCGGATCTTTGCACTCTTGGGCGATGGCGAGTTGGAAGAGGGGCAAGTGTGGGAAGCAGCTATGTTTGCCGCTCATTACAAGCTGGACAACCTGACGGCCTTTGTTGATTTCAATGGTCTGCAGATCGATGGACCGATTACCGAAGTTATGTCACCTTTGCCGATTCCTGAAAAGTGGCAGGCCTTTGGCTGGAATGTCCTGCAGATCGATGGCCATAATGTTCCTGCTATTTATGAAGCCATTCAAACAGCCAAGGCCTTTAAGGGCAAACCTACCGTAATTGTTGCCACAACCGTGAAGGGGAAAGGTGTATGCCAGATGGAAAATGTAGCCGACTGGCATGGCAAGGCACCAACCCAGGAAGAGTGCGATCTCTTTCTTAGCGAATTGGCAGTAGAAGACTAGGAGGTGTGATGTATGGGAAAAGCAACACGTGAAGCTTACGGCGAAGCGCTGAAAGAAGCGGGCGGCCGTTATCAGGATATTATTGTGCTCGATGCCGATTTATCCAAATCGACCAAGACTAATGTATTTCAGAAAGCCTATCCGGAACGTCATTTCAATACAGGCATAGCAGAACAAAACCTGATGGGAGTTGCTGCCGGTTTGGCAGCAGCAGGCAAAATTCCTTTTGCTTCTACTTTTGCCATGTTTGCTACCGGCCGTGCTTATGAACAGGTACGCAACTCCATTTGCTATCCAAAGCTAAATGTCAAAATTGCTGCTACTCATGCCGGTCTTACCGTCGGAGAAGACGGCGCCACTCATCAGGCTAATGAGGATATTGCCCTTATGCGGGCTATTCCCAATATGACCGTTATTGTTCCTGCTGATGCTGCCGAGACCCGCCAGGCCGTACTGTGGGCTGCTCAGTATAAAGGACCGGTTTATCTCAGGCTGGGAAGAGCCGGTGTGGATGATATTTTCGGTGAAGACTATACCTTCGAACACGGCAAAGCTGTCCAGATAGCCGAAGGAACCGATCTAACGATTATTGCCACCGGCATTATGGTTGGACCTGCCGTGAAAGCTGCGCAAGAATTAAAACAACTGGGGTTGAGTGCACGGGTACTCAATATTCATACCATCAAGCCGATTGACAAGGCAGCTATCGTGAAAGCTGCTCAGGATACGGGTGCTATTGTTACTTGTGAAGAACACAATATCATTGGCGGTCTGGGCAGTGCAGTCGCTGAGGTGCTGGTAGAAAACTATCCGACTCTTATGGAACGGGTAGGTGTAATGGATACCTTTGGCGAATCGGGGACGCCAAATGCGCTTGTGGCCAAGTATCATTTAACAGCAGCTGATATTGTGAAAGCTGCTCAGCGGGTAGTAAGCAGGAAAAAGTAATTCTCTTATCAAGAGACGACCTTGCTATGCATACACATGTATAGCGAGGTCTTTTACTTTTTGTGGGGAGAGATGAAATGGCGCTATGGAAGGTAGTCCGTATCGGCAGCCAAGTGGTGCGCCGTATCGTCCTGTTTGTCATGGGGTTGGTGACGATGCTCAATTTGGGCCCTACCGCAACCATGGCACTATCTATGCTGGTATCACTGTTTTTTTATGCTGCCGCTTTTGGCGTGCATTTTGCTGTGGGTTTTATTATTTTGCTGTTTTTGCATGAACTGGGCCATCTCATTGCGACTAGAGTGGTAGGCATAGCGGCTACCGGCCCCCTGTTTGTACCCTTTGTGGGAGCGGTGATCAATCTGCGCAAAGCACCGGTCAATGCCAAGATGGAAGCCAATATCGCTATCGGCGGTCCGGCCATGGGAACACTGAGCGCCTTGGGATGTCTGGTTTTATATTTTTGGACTGACAGCATGCTCATGCTGGTGCTGGCCTATACGGCCTGCCTGCTAAACCTGTTTAATCTGATTCCTTGTACACCGCTCGATGGCGGCCGGATAGCGGTAGCCATTTCTCCTCATTTATGGTGGGTCGGCTCTATCGTGCTCGCCCTTTTGTTTTTTTGGACCCATAACATTTTAATTTTGGTTATTTTCTTTTTTTCCCTCGTTCGCCTGTGGAAGGGCGATAAAAGCGACAATAACGAGAAATATTTTCAATTGACACTGCACCAGCGCCTGACTGTAGCCTGGTGGTATTTTGGCCTCTTGGCCGTATTGGGGTTATTAGCGCTGTATCTTGTCGAATTATTGCACTAATGAAAGGGGCTAAGCAAGGGAAGACAAATTGTGCAAAAAGAAGGTTTTTTGGTATTTACGTCGAAAAATAATGTACTTATGGGCATTTTGTCATTTCAACCTAGAAAGGTCGGTACACCATGATACATATGACTAATGTTTCCAAAGTTTACAGCAATGGTTCAGCTGCCCTTGCCGATGTTACCGTAACTATTGAGAAAGGCGATTTCGTCTTTGTCGTAGGTCCCAGCGGTGCTGGTAAGTCGACTTTTATAAAAGTATTGTTCCGTGAAGAACAGCCTACCAACGGCCAAATCCTCGTTAACGGGCGCAACGTAGCCGAAATCAAACCAGCTGATGTACCTTACCTGCGACGTAGTCTGGGCATTGTTTTTCAGGATTTCCGTTTATTGCCTAACAAGACTGTCTATGATAATGTCGCCTTTGCCATGGAAGTAATTGAGGCACCTCGCCGGGAGATTCTAAAACGGGTAAACCATGTACTCGATTTGGTTGGCCTCAGGGATAAGGCCAGAACACTTCCCACTCAGCTAAGCGGCGGCGAACAGCAGCGGGTTGCTATCGCCCGTGCTATTGTCAATAATCCGGTGCTGGTGATTGCCGATGAACCAACAGGCAATCTTGATCCCGATACTTCCTGGGAGATTATGCAGATTTTTAACCGCATCAATAAGTCAGGTACTACCATTGTTATGGTTACCCATGACAAACAAATGGTAGATGCGATGAAAAAAAGAGTAATTGCCATTGAAAAAGGCCGTATCGTTCGTGACCAGGTCAAGGGGGTTTACGGCTATGAAGATTAGAACCCTTGAATATTTTATCCGCGAAGCACTGGCGTCCTTGCGCAACAACGGACTGATGAGCATTGCTTCGGTAACTACGGTATCACTGTCACTGTTAATTCTGGGAATGTTTCTCATCCTGGTGCTTAATTTAAACAATATGGCTTCAGCACTGGAATCGCAGGTACAGATTACTGTTTATCTGCAGGATAATTTAAATGAACGCCAAATGCGTGAAGTAGGCACCCAAATCACTAAGCTGCCGGGAGTAACGCAAGTAAACTTCCTGACAAAAGAGGATGCCATGAGCCGCTTTAAAGAGCGACTTGGCGAGCAGCAAGGCTTGCTTACTGCTCTGGGTGATACCAATCCCTTGCCTAGTTCTTTTGAAGTAAAAGTGGACAGACCCGAACGGGTCAAGCCGGTTGCTCAGGCAATTGGTCAGTTTAAGGGAGTGGAGAATACCCGCTTTGGCCAGGAAGTCGTTGAGCATCTCTTTAACCTGACTAAAATGGTGCGCATTGCCGGACTGATTCTGATTGTGTTCCTGGCTTTTGCCGCCTTGTTTATTATTTCCAATACCATTCGCATTACCGTTTTTGCCCGGCGCAAAGAAATCGGTATTATGAAATATGTGGGCGCTACCGATTGGTTTATTCGCTGGCCTTTCCTTATCGAAGGTATGATTCTTGGCTTTAGCGGCGCATTGATTGCGGTACTGCTCTTATCAAAGAGCTATAGCCTGCTTATCGAGCAGGTGCACCAATCGCTGGCTTTTCTGCCGTTAATTCCCAAATATCCTTTCCTCGATAATATCAGTATTGTACTGCTCGTTGTAGGGACAACGATCGGTGCGCTGGGGAGCACGATTTCACTCAAACGTTTCATGAAAGTATGAGGTATCCTTATCGTCTCGGGAGGGAAGTTGCTTGAAAGATGTGAAAAAATGGGCCAAGTGGATTGCCATTATCCTGGCTGTTTCGTTTTTGCTAACTTCAGTGCTGCCTGTTCTGGCTAATGAAGCAGATGAGAAACAGCAGCAATTGCAAGATGTGCAGCGCCAGATGCAGCAGCAGCAAAATAAAGCTGCCCAGGCGCAGCAGCAAATCAACAGTGTTTCTGAGCAGCTGCGAACAATCCAGGTGGACCTGGATGGGGCTCTTGCTGAGTACAATTCCATTCAAGCCAAATTATCCTATACGGAAGACCAGATTGCTGTTAATACGGAGATTACCAAAAAAGCCGAAAAGAATTTGGCAGAGCGCAGTGAAATACTGAATAAACGCATGCGCGACATCTATAAAAACGGTCAGATAAGCTATTTGGATGTATTGCTCGGAGCTGCCGATTTCGGTGATTTTACTACCCGCATGGAGCTTCTTAAAAGAGTGCTCAATCAGGATGTGACACTGATTGCCAAAGTAAAAGCAGAGCGCGAGCTGATTTTGCAGAAAAAGGCTGAGTTGGAACGGGATAAAGCGTCTATTTTGGAACTCAAGCAAGCTGCTGCCGAGAAAAAACAGCTTATTGCATCACGCAAGCAAGAGCGTGAAGTTGTGCTGGATTCGGCGGTTAATGAAAAAGATACAGCTGATCGCGCCTACAAGGAATTGATGGAAACATCACGGCGCATTGAGCAGATGATCCGCAGCAGTCAGTCCGGCAAAGGCACAGGGCCGACAGGTGCGACAGGTGCTTTAGTATGGCCTGCTGATGGCCCCATTACTTCTCCTTTTGGCTGGCGGACTCACCCTATTTTTGGAACACAGACTTTTCATACCGGTATTGATATCGGAGCCGATTACGGTGATACCGTGGTAGCAGCTGACGGGGGCGTAGTCATTTACGCCGACTGGATGGGCGGTTACGGCAAAGCGGTTATCATTGACCATGGCGGCGGTATTTCCACCTTGTATGCGCATAATTCGCAGCTGGTGGTCAGTGAAGGCCAGCGCGTACAAAAAGGCCAGCAAATCTCCCTTGTCGGAACAACCGGTTACTCTACCGGACCTCATCTGCATTTTGAAGTCCGGCAGAATGGTTCGCCAACAAATCCAATGAGCTACCTACCGTAAATAAGGAGAGATTACCACGCTCCGGTGCAATTTTTTGCAGCGACGTGGTGATCTCCTTTTGTGTATTGGTGCATAGGTCATGCTCTTTTTACATATGCTTAATTGCAATGTGTTTTCGTTTACGTGTCTAAAATTACATAGGTGGTGTGTTGATTGAGCCGTCGCAAAATAATCTTCGGTGCCATTGCCCTGGTAGTGGCAACCGTTATTCTCATGTCCAGCCTGTTCGTCTATCTGCTGCAAAGCACGTTGGGCGATGCAGCCGGAACCATTCGTCTGTTTAGAGCCATGCAGATTATTAAAGCCCGTTATGTAGAAGAAGTACCGGTTGATACACTGATGACCGGGGCTATAAAAGGTATGGTCAATTCGCTGGGAGATCCTCATTCCATCTACATGGATGCTAAAATGTACAAGGAATTTATGATTGAAACAGAAGGCTCTTTCGGTGGTGTAGGGATTGTATTAGGAGCCAAAGAAAAAGTGTTGACTGTTATTTCGACTATTGAAGGAACGCCCGGTGAAAAAGCCGGCATTAAAAGCGGCGATGAAATTGTTAAGATTGACGGACAGGATACAAAAGGCCTGGCGCTTGATGAAGCAGTAAGTAAAATCCGCGGTCCCGAAGGAACGCAGGTGACACTGACCATTCGCCGGGGGCAGGAAGTTAAGGATTATGCCTTAACCCGTTCCAACATTCAGATTAAAACAGTTTCCGGCAAGATGCTGCCTGATCATATTGGCTATATTCGCTTATCCATGTTCAATGAAAATACGGGCAGCGATTTGGCGAAAAAGTATCAGGAACTGGAAAAAGAAGGCATGAAGGCGATTATTTTGGATTTGCGCGATAATCCCGGCGGTCTGCTGGATGAAAGCGTCAAAGTGGCGAATAAGTTTGTGCCGAAGGGACCGGTTGTGTCGGTTATTACCCGTGATGGACGGCGCGATACCAGTACCTCTAACCTGGAAGCAGTCAAATATCCCTGCGTTGTGTTAGTAAATGGCGGCAGTGCCAGCGCCTCGGAGATTGTAGCCGGTGCTATTCAGGATACCGGTTCAGGAACGCTGGTAGGTACCAAGACATATGGCAAAGGATCGGTTCAGACGCTGATGCGCCTCGATGGCGGTGCAGCGATTAAACTGACTATAGCCAAGTACTACACACCCAACGACCGCTCCATCAATGGAATCGGCATTGAACCGGACGTAAAAGTAGAATTGCCGGAACACCCGCAGCCCGGCCAGGAAATAAAAGATATTCAGTTAGATAAAGCTGTTGAAATTGTAAAAGGTAAAATACAATAAAAATTTATAGCGGCGGGCCATGAGCTCGCCGCCTTTTGCTATTAAGCACGAAATCTCATTGGAGGTGCAGCATCATGTTTCCTGTTGAGCAAATTATATTTTTGCTTATTCGAGGCTCTATAGCCGTATTATTTGAGCCCATGTTCTGGATGATTCTGGCGTTAGTCGGTTACCAGTACTGGCAATTGCAGAAAAACCAGACCCGTATGTTTGGCGTTTACGGCTATACCTTACGGCGCCAGGTGACACTGGCGGCAGTGTATGGTCTGGTCGGAGGCCTCTTTGGCAGCTTTTTGCTTACTCTGGTTGGACTGACTATTAATCAGCTGGGGCTTTCTTATATTTGGCCGGTGGCGCTGGTGCTGATGGCCATTCACATGCGTTTTTTGTGCTTTGCCTATGCCGGCGGCCTGGTGGCCTTGTCCAGCGTACTTTTCGGCTGGCCAGTAGTAAATGTGCCTCAAGTGCTGGCCTTAGTCGCTATTTTGCATATTACCGAAAGTATTCTTATTTTTGTCAGCGGACGTTATAGCGCCGTACCGCTTATTATGCGCCGTGAAGACGGGCGGATGGTAGGTGCCTTCAGCCTGCAAAATTTCTGGCCCCTGCCGCTGGTATTGCTGGGCGCTGTTGCTATGCCTGAGGCGTCATTACCGCAAGGCGGCGTGATCAATATGCCTGACTGGTGGCCGCTGCTGCCGCTCAATCTGGAGGCGGCAGAAGGGCACAAATGGATATATGCCATGATGCCGGTAGTAGCTGCTTTAGGCTATTCTGATGTGGCCATTGCCAGTTCGCCGGAACAGCGGCGTAAACAATCGGCTTTTCATCTGGCTATCTATAGCATTGTGCTGTTGGCTCTGGCTTTGCTTTCGGCGCGCTACCACTGGCTGCAGGCCGTGGCAGCCGTTGCTTCGCCGCTGGGACATGAACTATTAATCCAGTGGGACAATCGCCGTGAATTAAACGGCATTCCCCGCTTTGTGCCACCTGATGAAGGTGTGATGATATTAGATACCGTCGTCGATTCACCGGCCCGCAAAATGGATCTGAAGCCGGGAGATATTATCTATAATCTGGCCGGCATTTCCATCAATAACGGTTACGATTTGGCTCATGCCCTTAGCTATGCTCCAACGGAATTTTCACTGCAAATTAAGCGGGAGACTAAGGTCCACCACCTGCAAGGCCGGTTTAGCAATAGTGAACGGCGTCTGGGCATTATTCTTGTCCCACAGGGAAATGAAGAGCATTTTGTGGAGATGAGGGAGGATAAATTGTGGTTATGGCAATGGCTCAAGGGCAAGGTTGGCCGCCGATAGAGGCCCATCTGCGTTAGGAGGGGCGGCCGCCGATAAAGGCCCATCTGCGTTGTTGCAGGCCTTGCCGAAATCCTCACCGTACGCCCCATGTACGCCTCCGGTTTCGGCAAGGCCTGCGCCTAGCAGCTGAACCTTTCTCGGCGGCCTAAGCTGGGTGGCAGGGGAACGGGAGAACGAGGGGAAACGCGGGGGCTTGCATTGCTTCGCTCGCAAGACAGGGAAGAGTGGAAGCATAAACAGGGGGACAGGCACCTTGTTTTTTCAGCACCTTTGTCATTGCGAGGAGAATAGCGACGTGGCAATCTCCTGTTTGGTTTCTTAGCTTTCCTTGCAGATGGAGCCTTCTCGACGGCCTAGGCTGGGTGACAGGGAACGACGGGAGGAGCGGGGCTTGCGTTGCTTCGCTCGCAAGGTGGTGGCAATGATTGACTGGTATTATTGAGAACAATTACCAGCTTGATGTTGCCGTACTGGCGCTTTCAGATGGATGGGTTTATGGTATAATTACTAATGGAGAATAATCATTTGTAATATTTTTCTTCAAAACACTCTTTCCCTGCGAACGAATGTTTGATACAATAAAAGAACGCTAGTTCTAAATACTATTGATATCATTTATATTAGATAAAAGACAGGTGATCTGGTAATGGTTGTAGTGCCGAATTTAAGCACTGTTCACAAAGAGGGTATCGTACCTTTTATTGTTGAGGCTCCTTTTCAGCCGACTGGCGATCAGCCTGTAGCGATTGAGCAGCTGGCCAATGGGGTATTCCGGGGAGACTGGGCGCAGGTTCTGCTGGGGGCTACCGGCACAGGCAAGACGTATACCATTGCCAAGGTTATTGAGAAGGTGCAAAAGCCTACGCTGGTTATTGCCCACAATAAGACGCTGGCAGCTCAATTGGCAAGTGAGTTTAAAGACTTTTTTCCTCATAATGCGGTAGAGTATTTTGTCAGCTATTATGACTATTACCAGCCTGAGGCTTATATAGCACATACCGATACATACATTGAAAAAGATGCTTCGATTAATGATGAAATAGACAAGCTTCGTCACTCTGCCACCAGTTCACTGTTTGAACGGCGTGATGTTATCATTGTTGCCAGCGTGTCCTGCATTTACGGCTTAGGCTCACCGGAGGAATACCACGATCTTGTTTTGTCGCTCCGTACGGGCCAGACGAGAGATCGTGATGATATCCTGCGCAAACTGGTGGATATTCAGTACGAGCGTAATGATATTAACTTTACCCGTGGTACTTTTCGAGTCCGCGGCGATACTATTGAAATTTTTCCTGCTGCCTATGGTGAGCGGGCTATCCGGGTAGAACTGTTTGGCGATGAGATTGACCGTATACTGGAAATCGATACGCTTACCGGTGAGATTCTTGCCGATCGTAAGCATATTGCTATTTATCCGGCATCTCACTATGTAACTACCCGGGAAAACCTGCAGCGGGCAGTAGCCGATATTGAAGCGGAACTGGAAATACGGCTGGCTGAATTAAAGGCTGCCGACAAGCTGATTGAAGCACAGCGCATCGCCCAGCGAACGAAATACGATATTGAAATGATGCTCGAGATGGGCTATTGCTCAGGCATTGAAAACTATTCCCGTCATATTACCGGCCGTCAGCCAGGTGAATCACCCTTTACCTTAATTGACTATTTTCCCGATGATTTTTTGATTGTTATTGATGAGTCCCATGCGACCATACCTCAACTGCGGGCCATGTATGCCGGTGACCGGTCCCGTAAAGAGGCGCTGATTGGCCATGGCTTTCGACTGCCCTCTGCTTTTGACAACCGGCCGCTTAAGTTTGATGAGTTTGTCGAACGCATTAACCAGATTATTTATGTCTCCGCTACGCCGGGGCCTTATGAAATGCAGGTAACCACTCAGGTTGCCGAACAAATTATCCGGCCTACCGGTCTTATTGATCCGGAAATTGAAATCCGTCCCATTAAGGGCCAGATGGATGATCTCTTAGGTGAAATTAAAGAACGGGCAACAGCGCAGGAGCGGGTACTGGTAACGACACTGACTAAGAAAATGGCCGAAGATTTGACCGAGTTTTTAAAAGAGACCGGTGTCCGGGTGCGCTATCTTCATTCGGACATTGTCACTATTGAGCGGGCCGAAATCATTCGTGATTTACGGGCCGGTGTCTTTGATGTGCTAGTAGGAATTAACCTGCTGCGGGAAGGGCTGGATTTGCCGGAAGTATCACTTGTGGCTATTCTTGATGCCGATAAAGAAGGTTTTCTGCGGTCTGATACCTCGCTGATTCAGACTATTGGCCGGGCAGCCCGTAATGTGAACGGCAAGGTCATTATGTATGCCGATAGGATTACCGGCTCCATGCAGCGGGCTATTGGCGAGACTGATCGCCGCCGGGCAACACAAGAGGCCTATAATATAGAACACGGCATTACGCCCCAAACCATTCGCAAGCAAGTCAAGGAACTCATTTCTCTGACAAAAGTGGCGGAAACGCCTGAACAATATAAAACGGACCGAATCAGCACCATGACCCGTTCGGAAATGGTGGAGCTGGCCGGCAATGTGGAAAAAGAGATGAAACAGGCTGCCAGAAATCTTGAATATGAACGGGCTGCCGAACTGCGCGATATGTTGGCTGAACTACGCCAGCGCGTTGCCAACAGTAAACCGGACACCAAAGAGAAATCGTCAGGCCGGAAACGCAGATAAGCTAATAAGTCAAGCCTGACCCCAGGGAGGAAATTTACGTGAAAGAATATATTGTTGTAAAAGGTGCCAGACAGCACAATTTAAAAAATATTGATGTTACCATTCCGCGGAATGAATTAGTGGTTATTACCGGTTTGAGCGGATCGGGAAAGTCGTCGCTTGCCTTTGATACTATTTATGCCGAAGGGCAGCGCCGTTATGTTGAGTCTTTGTCAGCCTATGCCCGGCAATTCCTAGGACAGATGGACAAGCCTGATGTGGACTATATCGAAGGACTGTCACCGGCCATATCCATTGATCAGAAGACAACCAGCCGCAATCCCCGTTCGACAGTAGGTACTGTTACGGAAATTTATGATTATCTGCGGCTGCTCTTTGCCCGTGCGGGCAGGGCTTTTTGCCCCAAATGCGGCAAGCCCATCAGCCAGCAGACAGTAGAGCAGATGGTGGACCAGTTAGCAGCTTTTCCCGAAAGCACTAGAATGATTGTGTTGGCGCCGGTAGTCCGGGGCAAAAAGGGTGAGCATCAAAAGGTACTGGAAGATATCCGCAAAAATGGCTATAGCCGGGTTCGTATTGACGGACAGGTACAGGATATAACTGATGAGATTAAGCTTGAGAAAAATAAAAAACACACTGTCGAAGCGGTCATTGACCGCATTGTCATCAAAGAAGGAATTGCCTCCCGGTTGGCTGATTCGCTGGAAACTGCGCTGAATCTCACCGGTGGTATTGTTAATGTTGAGATTGTTGGCGATAAGGAATTGACTTTCAGCCAGAATTTTGCCTGCGTAGACTGCAGTATCAGTCTGCCGGAAATTGCGCCGCGCATGTTCTCCTTTAACAGTCCTTATGGTGCATGCCCCGACTGCACAGGTCTGGGAAACAATATGGAAATTGACCCGACTCTGGTTATACCCGATGCCTCTAAGGCGCTGATTGATGGTGCGCTGGCACCGCTTAGCAAAAACTCCAACTCCTATTTCATGTGTCAATTGGAAGCGGTAATGGCTCACTATGGCTTATCGCTTTATAATACCTGGGACAGCCTGCCTGAGGATGTGAAGAATGTTGTTCTGTGGGGCTCAGGAGGGGAACGGTTTACTTTTACTTATGAGAATATGTATGGTGAGGAAAAGACCTATCATTCTGTCTTTGAGGGTGCCCTGCCTACACTCAGCCGCCGTCACCGTGAGTCTACCTCCGATCTGGCCAGAGAAGAAATTGAAGAATATATGAGCTCCAAGCCTTGTCCGACCTGCAAAGGGGCCCGTCTCAAACCGGAGTCGCTAGCCATCAAAGTGGGGGGCAAGAATATTTATGAAGTTACCCGTCTCACCATAGCCGACAGTCAACAGTTTTTTAACAGTTTGGATTTAACCGAACGGGAAATGACCATTGCTAATCAGATTATGAAAGAGATTCATGCCCGGCTGGGATTTTTGATGAATGTCGGTTTGGATTATCTCAGTCTGGACAGGGCGGCGGGAACCTTATCGGGTGGAGAGGCGCAGCGTATCCGATTGGCTACTCAGATTGGGTCAGGTCTGGTTGGCGTTCTCTACATTCTGGATGAGCCTTCTATTGGACTGCATCAACGGGATAATAACCGCTTGTTAGATACCCTTAAGCGCTTGCGTGATCTCGGCAATACGCTATTGGTTGTCGAGCATGATGAAGATACCATGAATGAAGCTGATCATATTATTGATATTGGCCCGGCCGCAGGCGTTCATGGCGGCCAGATTATTGCCCAGGGCACGGTCGGCGAGATCAAGGCTTGCGAGCAATCGGTTACCGGCCAGTATTTAAAGGGAACAAAGTTTATTCCTGTGCCCGTTGAACGGCGTCAGCCTAATGGCAAGTGGCTGGAGGTTAGAGGGGCCAGAGAAAATAATTTAAAGAAACTCAATGTCCGTTTTCCTCTGGGACTGTTTACTGCTGTCACCGGTGTATCCGGCTCTGGTAAAAGCACCTTGGTTAATGAAATTCTCTTTAAGGGTTTAGCCAGCCGTATCTATCGCAGCCGCAGCCGCGCCGGTGAGCATGAGGACATTCACGGTGTTGAGTATATTGATAAAATTATTGATATTGATCAATCGCCTATCGGCCGTACGCCCCGTTCCAATCCGGCTACTTACACCAGCCT
>Ga0366780_1074_pt1 | contig 15020 bp, 8 predicted proteins | sample BONcelN113001E11_FD_207073 | JGI IMG/M metagenome (GOLD analysis project Ga0366780, IMG submission 207073) | Enriched cells from coal bed in the Powder River Basin, Montana, United States - BONCAT cells N11 rep2 HSBNCT.N11.300.1.E11 ...
TTCCACCCGGTACTGGAGGAAGTCGTATAAGAAACGGTCATCTTCTCTCCGGAAATTTCACAATCCAGGTAGCCCCTATCCTGTAGGAAAATATCTTTCACATATTCTATCCCGTTTGCCTTGTTCGAGACTGAGGTTATAACCCTGCCGTCCTTATCCATGATATAAGCCCATCCGCTATCGCCAATGTACAGACGCATAAGCAGTTTATTAAACTGGCTCTCATCTATCAAAACAGTGATAGCCCCCTTTATATCGCCATAATCCGTAAATGGGATGGACTGTACATATGTGACGACAGAATGCTGCTTACCTTCAATAATTATAGGCATTGCAGGAAAGCAGCTCTTGTCAAAACGTTTTTCCAGTAATTTTTCATGATTTGCAAAAATCTCTTCTTCAATATATTTGAAGGATTTCCCATAAAAAAAATCTGGTTTCAAATACGCTGCATTGGGTGATAGTATTATATTCGGTCTTTTGATATAGATATAGAAGGTTTTTATAAAACTGTTTGCTACAAGGTAAGGCTTCAAATCCTTGCTTACACTCATTACCTTATACGTATCCGTATTTTTCAGTTCTCTATTCAAATTAACCAATTCGTTTACCTGGGAATTCATTGCCAGCTGTATAACAAGGGCATTCACATCAGCAAGATTTTTATCCAGAACATCCTTGCTTTGCTCAAGAAGAGACAAATTAGTCTGTCTTGCGTCCTCTTCGACTATGCGTAAGGTTTCTTTATATACTATGCTTCCGATAATTAACGGCAGAAGCAATATTATTATGTAAGACAGCAGAAAACCTATCAGGATTTTTTGTTTGAATTTTACTGCGATGGCACTCATGCTTTTACCCTCCCCTTAACATCCAACAAGTCAGTCCTTAACTTTTTCTACATTCTGCTATATACCAAGCACTCAGTCGACACGTTATTTGATTTCAGTATATAATAAGGAAGAAAATTATAAAAGCAGAAATTCTTTAAAAGCAGGATAATCTTTAGCCATTCTTTTGACAGCTGTGCTGTCAGGCATATATAATCAGCCCTTCAGGGATCCTATCATTATACCTTTCACAAAATACTTCTGCACAAATGGGTAAATCATTAAAACAGGAACGCTGGCAACAACGATCAAAGCATATTTCAACAATTCTTCCAGCCCTTTTGCCTGATTCATCATATCCACATTGTCAAGCATTTCGCTTTTTGATTTATTCAGAATAAGTATATTTCGTAATACTATCTGCAGTGGAAATTTATCTGGGTCTCTTAAATATAGCAATGCATTAAAATATGAGTTCCAGTTCCCTACTGCATAGAAAAGCGCCAGCACGGACAATATTGCCGTTGAAAGAGGCAAGACTATTTTCAACAGGAATCTGATGTCGCTGCACCCGTCAAGCTGGGCCGCCTCATACAATTCATCGGGAATAGTACTCATAAAAAAGGTACGTGCTATTATTACGTTCCATACGCCCAAGGCCTGGGGTATCAGCATAGCCCACCTGCTATCTATCATTCCGAGCTTTTGCACTAAAATATATGTTGGTATCATTCCGCCTGAAAACAGCATGGTAAATGTAAAGATTGCCATAATGGCTCCCCGTCCGAAGAAATCCCTTCTAGACAGCGGATAACCTGCCATTACAGTTAATACTATGTTAATTACGGTTCCTGCTACGGTATAAAACAGAGAATTTGCATATCCCGTCAATATCTGGCTGTTTTTAAACACGGCCTTATATCCCAGCAGACTGGGCTCAACAGGCAGCAACCACACTCTGCCCGACGTCACGGCGTCGGTGGAACTAAAAGATGAGCTTACAATGTATATCAATGGATATATTACAATCAATAAGCAAAACATTAAAAATGAATAACTGAATATCGTAAAAATCATGTCAAATCTGTTCAGCTTATATCTTACCCCAGCACTCATTATTTTTTCTCCCTTCACCATAGACTGGTTTCATTGGTTTTTCTCGCAATTTGATTTACGACAACCAATAAAATCAGATTAATTACCGAATTAAAAAGTCCGATTGCTGAAGCATAGCTGAAGTCGGCCCTTTCAATCCCCAGCTTGTAAACATAAGTGGATATTACCTCAGCAGTCCTGTAATTCAAAGGGTTCTGCAGGAGAAGTATTTTCTCATAATCCACGTTCATGATCCTTCCCAGGTTTAATATGAGCAATATTACTGCTGTAGGCATGATGCCGGGAATATCAATATGCCATATCCGCCGAAGCTTTGATGCTCCATCCATAATTGCAGCCTCATATAGACTAATATCTATAGACGATAGTGCCGCAAGGAAAATAACAGAATTATAGCCGGTGTTTTGCCATATCCCAGTCCAAACATATATTGATTTGAAAAAATGGGGAACAGCCATGAAGTTTATTCTTTCTCCACCTAAAGCATCGATGATATTATTTACAATTCCTATTCTTGGAGATAAGAACTGTATGATTATAGATACCAGAACAACATTTGTGATGAAATATGGAGCATATGTAACCATCTGGACAGTCTTTTTGAACTTTCTGTTACCTACTTCATTTAAAAGCAATGCTACGATTATCGGCATAGGAAACCCTGCAAACAATGAATAAAAGCTTATGCCGAGTGTGTTTGCAAGTATTGTCCAGAAATTATACGAACTGAAAAAGTTCCTGAAGTATTTGAATCCTACCCATGATCCCCCAAATAGCCCCTCTGTAGGGATAAAGTCCTTGAAGGCAATCTGCACACCATACATGGGTATATACTGAAAGATAATAATATATGCTAAAGGAAATAAGATTACCAGATACAGCTGCCAGTGCTTTTTTATTTTTTTCAGTGTATTATTTCCGCTATAACAGCCTTTCCCCGCATGGACAGCTGCCGGTAAACAATTTCCGTTTTCTTTAATCCTCATTTTCTCACCCTGCTTCCAAAACTAATAATGTTAGATTTCATAGCTGCGTTTATTACATTTCTATATTTTTATTGTAAACGGCTTCTTTTCAATAATGCTTTTATTGGCACAAATCCCTATCATTGCCGACATTGCCCCTTCATATGAATCTGCCGCGCGTCCCAGCGGATCCCGGACGTCCTCCCTGAAGAGCATCCTTTGAATTTTCTCATCTCCTCCACCATGACTGCCGGCAGATTTTCTTATATCATAAGTAACCATTTCTCCTTTCCTGTTATAAAAATAAATATAATTCGACGGTTCATCAGCCCTGTGACCGCTGTGATATTCAGCCGCCTCCAATCTTCCTCCCGTACCGTTTATGGAAATCCTCCATCCTTCATAGGGACTGAATGCAATCAATGAATAGGTAAGAAGGCTGCCCCTGGAATACCTTACGGTTACCGACATGGAATCATAAATATCAATATCACCGGAGAAAACACAACCGTCCCTGAAATATCCGCCTTCTTTTTCAGCATCAAAATAAAATTCCTTTAAAAAAGTATCATTTTTATAATTCACAGCAAATTCGCAAGTATTGAAGCAACTGCATTTGCTGCATCGTTCCCCGCATTGGTTTCCATTTGACCCGTAAAACCCAAGCATCCCATTGGCATAAACTTCCTGCGGCTCATCATCCAACCACCAGTTTACAAGATCAAAATGGTGCGTGGACTTATGAACAAGCAGGCCTCCTGAGTCTATCATCCGTCTGTGCCATCTTCTGTAATAGTCGGCGCCATGAGATGTATCAAGAAAGTATTCAAAATCCACACTCAGGATTTTCCCTGCGGTTCCTTCCTGTATAAGCTCTTTGATGCGTGCCGCATACGGCATATATCTGCAGTTGAACGCAACAATAACCTTTTTTCCGGTCCTTTTCTCAGCCTCCAATATTGCCCGGCAGTCTTCCACACTTATTGCCATGGGTTTTTCCGTTATAACATCGCAGCCGTAATCAAGAGCTCTAATTATATATTCACAATGATACCTGTCTACTGTAGCTACTATAACGACATCCGGAACCGTTTCCCCGACCATTGTGTCAAAATCGTCAAACACCTTGATTTCATAATTGATGCTTGCTTTTATGTATTCAGCCCTTGTCCTGTTTATATCAAATATGCCGCATATCACAGCAACATCTCTAAAACTCTGCCCGATAGGCTTTGCAAACATCTCATAACACCTGCTGCTTGCACCGGCAAGTGCATATTTTTTCATTATCCTATCAACCCTTTCTTTGAATAGAAAATTGCGTGCCCGGCATACCGGAACTATTTGCATGGCACAACCCGGGAAAGGTGTCTAGCCTTATTTCATACCACACTTATAAGGATTATTGCTTAAGCCATAAGCAAGCTTGACACCACAATGCATTTTTATGCTGACAGAGTACCGGGCACGCATTACATATATAATCAGCTATGACATGAAATTGCTGCCTAATAACCGCTGGGAAGTGCGTAAAGCCTTCCTTCCCCTGGAGCAAACGAAGCTGAAATAACTCCTGTTGAAGAATTATAATTTGTACTCACTTCCTGTCCGGTAGTCTTGGAGACTTCTGTTACAGCAGTTGGTTTAGGATTTACAACGAAAGTCTTTGTTAATGTTTCCGTAGTGGATTTATTAACTACCAGTATATACTTTCTATTGCTGGCATTTTTGAAGTATGAAACAAGTACATTGTCACTGGTACTATCAGGCTTCCAGAAGAAGTCATTCGGCACCCTTTTGGTCCCCATCTCTACCGGTCCTGAAAAATAGACTTCCTGCGATGTTAACCCCATCAATGTCGGCCCAAGCATTTTAATTTGCGAATTATATGTCTGTGCAGGCGTATACAGGTCAGACTGAGTACCATTACTTCTCATTATGGCGTCTGTAAATGTTGCACTGGTATTATCCGGCGGCCAATATGTAAACCAGGTTACTCCCTTCACTCCGTATGCGAGAGTGGTGAACACATTCCATCTCATTTGATTCTCATTGGGACGGTTTATATTATCCAAACCTACAGACTGTAAATAACTGTGCGTATTGATATTCGTCTTCAACCCCATATCTCTTATCAGTTCAAGATTAAAAAAGTAATCGCTTCTAATGGTACCACCGGTAAAGGGATAGTTGTCAAAAGACAGGAAATGAAGACTTGATGGTCCCATTATGTCGATAAACTCCGTCATATAGTCCTGGTATTCCGATCTGTACACGCACCTGAAATACAGATCCCAGCTTTGTGCAGCACCGGATTGGTATCCGCTTCCGTCTGTGTAAACATTCGAAGCGGAACGGCAAACCCAGCCGACAGAATTGTCTCCCCCACCATTATGCGTCAGCTCAAAGTAATATGTTGTATCCGGATTTAAAAAGGCATTTACATAAAACCTTGGGTAGTACCTGTTATTTGACGCACTTAATGACGCCTGGCCAAGTATTTGATTTTTAGATGTGCCTTCATATACCGTCAATGTAAGGATCTCATTTGAAGCCCATGTTGAGGAATCTATATTCAACTCGATAAATTGAAGCATCCTTTGCAAATCTGTTGGCGTGCTGAAGGTCTGACCAAAAGTCTTGTTGGAGGATACCCAGTCTCCATTTGTTTTTAATTTCTGCTCAGTAACCATGTCTCTTATTTGTGGACTTCCATATACCCTGAAAACAAAATCATTATTTAATGCGGAACCGTTCTGGTATGCACTGCCATCTGCATAATTGTTGGAATTTGAGTTCCATACCCACCCGATAGAATTGTTTCCTCCTCCATTGTGGGTTAATTCCCAATAATATGTAGTATTTGGCGATATGCTAGCATTTACTGCGAACTGTGGGCTGGAAAAATTATTGGTGGCTGTCAGTGTGCAGGTAGTTCCAAGCTGGGTTGTCTTTGAAGGAGAATTCCATAATTTCAGGGTTAAAGACTCTCCTGTTCCCCATGTGGCGGAATCAACCGCTAATTGTATGGTCTCAATGTAAGAGGTATTTTCCGGAGTTTTAAAGGTCTGTCCTACTGAATTGGCGGATGTAACATAGTACCCGGTACCCTGGAGCGTTTGCGACGTCAATAGAGGCTTTTTTGTAGTGCTTCTCTTGTATACTTTGAAATAAAGGTCATAGATCCCGGCTGCACCCTGTTCATATGCCGTGCCATCGGGGTACCTGTCGACAGTTCCGTTTGTGGAATATACCAGACCAACGGAATTATCGCTGCCTCCATTGTGAGTCAATTCGAAATAGTATGCTGTATCCGGTGATACTGTTACATTTAACGGGAATTGGGGATTATAGCCGTTATTTGTCGAATATAGCGTGCATGCTGCAATCTGTGAGGTTTTGGAAGGAGAATTCCACAAGGTAAGAGTAAGACCTTCCGAAGTATCCCATGTTAAATAGTTTATTTTCAACTCTATGCTTTCTATATAGGATTGGTCAGCGGCAGTCACAAATGTCTGCCCCAGACTGTTTGTTGACCCAACATAGTGGCCAGAGTCATCCGACAACTGTACTACCGAAGAAACAGGCGCTTTCGTCCTGCCTCCGTATACCTTGAAATAAAAGTCATAGGTCTTTGCCACTCCATCCTCATATGCAGTTCCATCAGAATAGCTGTTTGTTATGGAGTTGCACACCCAACCGACGGAACTGTCTCCGCCTCCAGCATGAAGCAGCTCAAAGTAGTAGGAGGTGTTTGACGATACATTGGTATCCAGCTCAAATCTTGGGTAATAGGTATTGTTTGACCCATATAATGTTCTTTCTGCTATGAGAGCCGTCTTTGAAGGTGAATCCCAAAGTCTCAGTATAAGTCCTTCGCTGGTACTCCATTGGCTTTGGTCTATATTAAGCTCTATCCCATAGATGAACGTACAATCTGATGGAGTCCGGAAGGTCTGTGCCAGGCTGGTGGAGTAGGTGACATAATGCCCGCCGCCTGTCACAATTTGTGAAACAGCTTCTGTAGGTGCTATTTCAAGATTTGTAAAAACATCGGCATAATATGGCTGCAAATTGACATAAGGGATAGAACCAGGCTTTCTATAGAGGAATCTGTTATATGCTTTTGCAAATCCTTCCCACCTTGGCGGTTTTGGCTCATCTGCCACATAATATCCACCCAGGGCTGAATGATTAATATAGTCATCAGCTATTGCATCAATTTCTGCCTCAGTGAGGTTATCAAGCCAATACGTCCTGTCGTCTGAAACAATACCTTTCAAGCCTCTTGTGCTGCATTTATCCAGTAATGCAATATTTTCAGACACAGTATTTACAGTTGAGCCGCTTTCGTTGAGTATATGAGTAATATTGGCATCTCTTAGATAATTATACTGTGTATCATTTGTGTATGCTGCCGGTGGAGCCCAAAAGCCTCCTATGTAAAAATCCTCTGCAAGTGCACTGCCGGTGGTGGATGTAATAACAAAGATGACTAGTACCAATGCCGTTAAAACCTTTAATTTCACTATTCTCATGAATTCACACACCTTTCTGAACTTGAATTTATGAAATAAACTTTTAGATAATTAGTTGCATAAGCCAGCTGTTGTCTTTGATGTTAATCTTTCCACTTACATAGCTGCAATATAATTACTACTCAAATACAATCCATCCGAAGTCCTCAGGATTTTCATCTCCATAAATCAGCCTGCCTTTAAGCGGCCGGGCGTTCACCCATTTGCTTTCGATGCTTCCTCTTCTGGAAATATTGACTTTGAATGGCTTGAATCCTTCCAGGTTTAAACTTGAAAAAGGAATTTTTATTATTGCCGACCACCCATCCTTCATTTTTTCAGTAGATACTTCGTATTTAAAATTTTCTTTAAATCCACTAAGGTAAAGATCAACAAATTCACCCGTCCCATCAGGCTTTACTTTGAACACCGGGTAAGGCCAAAGGCGTTTCGGCTCCATATGCAATTCTATGGATTCACCTTCCATATCCGGGTTCCCCATACAGTAAACTCTGAAATAAACAGCTTTATCGTCATAGCCCGATTTCCATTCCGTATTTTTATCTTTCCGGTTTGAAGAAGTCAATATAAAGTCGTTAGCTTCTTCCAGTAAACCCCACTCGTCACCGGTAAATCCACCATGGATATCCGGACTTTCAGCTAACCGCCTGCAAATATAAATCTTACCCTGCGGCTCCTCTCCGGTATAAGCCGGAAAGGGTACAAGCCCGTTTTCCAGGCGCATTCGCGTCAATGGAAATTCAGTACTCAGAAGTTCTTCAAGTTGTTCTATCCTCCAGCGGATTTTTTCAGGAGTGTATTTATAACCCTCGGCTTCCGAATGGAAACCAAGCCTGGAGTCACATTCAACAAGCTCCAAAAGCTTAAAGCCGGCGGCAATTTCTTCTTTCACGATACTTTCCATACCATCCAGCAGCACAATTTTATCCGCAGCATTTCCTTCTGATATATTCTCACGCATCGCATAAAATTTAAGAATATTCAATCCGCAGCCAAACTGCAGGCCTAAAGCTTCAGCTACACATATATCCTTAGCCTGCTCGCTGCCATTAGGATAATCTCCGGCCAATTCCTTCAGAATTTCAACACCGCGGTTCCATATCTCAGCCATTCGTGTGCATAAGGTAATAGCCTCTTCAAGGGTATGATTATAAAGCAGGCACTCTCCAATACGGTCACCGCTTGGCGGAAAATCTATCTTCCAGGTTGGTGAAAGGGGAAGATTTCTCGGTATAAGATACAGCGGCCAGACCAGACCGTCATGCATAGGGCCGTAATAGCCGAAGACCGTAGTAAGCGGATAATTGCCGTATGCTTCCTGGAACAGTCTCCATGCTTTAACAACCTTTACAGCATTATCACCCCAATTTATCCTGGCCAAAGACAGAAGAAATTCATCCTCGGTCTCCGGATAAGGTTCAAAGGATAGCTCCCCTGCTGCTTTGGTCATAATCGAGGGATAGTTGCCGAAATACCAGCACTCCATTATACCGCTTACCCCAAGCTCAAGCATTTTTTTAAATTTTTTATAAAGATTGCCGGGTACAGGTACGAAGGGAACAGTTGCGACCTCATGGGAGCATCCTACCTGAAGCTTAGCATACATCCTGCCTCCGTTTTCTATTGCCGCCACAGCGCAATCACGGTATATGTCGCTGGGCCCGATATATGACAGCCAGTAATCATCTGCCCTTCGCCACTTGCCAAGCTGTATTTCGCCGCCGGCAGACTCATAATTGTGCATCAATATGACATTGCGGGGTACAAAAGAGGCAGCTTCACGTGTCAATTTGTCCCCCCAACATAAGTATTGCGAGTAAGGCCATGATATCAGCTCCGCATGAGGGTTTACCGAATGCATTCCCTTTTCCATGGCTGACAGAACATCAGCCAGGACCTCTCTTGGATGCCTTTTACTGCAGAGTGGGCAATTGGTTTCATATCCATCAGAATAGCAATGGGTAAGCCTTTCGCCAACACTTATCACTATCAAGCCTCCCAAACCTGGTACAAGGGTGAACAGCCTCCTTGTTGCTTCCTCTACGTATGCCTTTACCCGCTCCGTACTCACACAGAAGGCAACCCTCTCATCCACCTTATGGCCCCCAAGCTCGGGGTGCGCAGCAAGCACAGGGCTGTCCGCCTCAAATGCAAACGGCTCGATACAGAAAGCAAAAACCTTTATCCCATAGCGTGAACAGCGCTCAACAGTTAAACGGAGCTTTTCCAGGCGTTTTGCCGAGAATTGCCCGTATTCGGGGATGATATCGGTATAACACAAGTCGCTGAAAGCGATGGTAATCCATAAACCATTGATACCGCTGTGTGCCAACCGGTTAAGATATTCCCAGGGGTAATAGTCGATATCGTCTGCAAGCTCATCCCTATTTCCAGGAGGTCTTTTTATCGGTCCGAAAAAGCACCTTGATATCCGCGTCCTGATAAATGGCCTTCTTTCTGTTTCGCCTGGAAAAAGGAAGGGGCCGCCTGAACTCATCAGCTCATCCTCCAGATATACCAGCCCCCTGCGTATTCCTTCCGTATCGGACGAAAAAATATCACATCCGTCTTCACGTACAATAATACGGTAAGCTTCAGATACCGGCATTTCCATCTGCTTGGTTGCAATTAAATAAGAGCTCCCTTTCATTCCGGCTATATCAAGAAAACGGTTGAAATCTTCATATGCGGTATCAAGGCATCCCTCGGGGTCATAAAATTGCGGTTGAAGGTATACCTTTGATGCAAGCAGGATTTCACCCGGCTTTGCCTCCCGCCTTCCCCAGCCTGAAGGCATCGCTTGATGTAAAGGAGCTTTCAGTTCCTCAACAAATTTCCACTCATTCAGGTCAATATCCTTTATATCTGTTATTTCCATTATATTAAACTTCCCTTCGTGTCAGGTCTGCAATACCGGCTGGGAAACAGGTTCCCAGCCGGCTGCATCAACCTGCAGAGCAAAATTGTTCAGACATACTTTCGGAAATCACATATTATGCTGCAATTACCCTGCTTCAAGCTGTTACTTCTTATATACCATTTCGTATGCCTTTTGATTCAGTTCTATAAACCTGTTCAGGCCTATATCGTTTAAGGATTTAATGTAGCCGTCCCATCCACTTTCTATATCAAGATCACCGGTAATAAATCTGGCTGTTGATTCATCAACAAACTTGTTTAATGCGTCTCTCAGCTGAGCCACTTCTGCTGCATTTTCCAGTGGTAAGAATATGTTTACAGGAAAGATGTCCTCCGTATGGTACGGGTCATAGAGCTTTGAAGCCTGATACAGTCTTGCCTCAAAACCGGCATTGGAATATATGTCGGTAGGTGCAGCCTGTGATAGACGCCATTCTGCTGTTCTTACACTTGGTCCCATCTGAGCCCAGTTAACATTTTGCAACTCGTTTATTTTAGTTATTATTGCCCACTTTGCAGGTTTGCCGTTAATTCCAGTTTCACCTGCCTCAGCCTTTCTCCATTCCTTTCCTTCCCTACCATTTATAGTCCACTGAGTAGCTTCTTCTGAATACAGCCAATCTGCCCATCTGAATGCAGCCTCTGGCTCCTTGCACTTATTGGTGATTACATAGCAGCCCTGATAAACCCTCTCAGGGACAAAAGCAGTAGTCTGAACTCCTGCAGGGCCTTTCAAAGGAGGTATGGCGTCATATTTTTTAAATGTTTCACCATCCATATTTGTAAATACATGAGGCCCGTGGCTTGATACTGCTCCTAATAACGGAGTTCCTGCATTTTCGCCCTTTTGCTTCAATACAGAAGGATCCTGTGTAAAGACTTCGGTATCAAGCAAGCCTTCCTTATATAATTTGTTAAGATATTTAAGCCCTTCCTTGAATTCGGGTTTGTTAAGGATAGTATCCAATTTACCGTTAAACGGTTGAACCCACCTATTGTTTCCGTCATCTGTAATGAAGGCGCTCATCAGGTATGTAACAGGGCTGAAGTATGTCGGCATTTCGTTAAAACGATTTGTTATGCCGCTTAAAGGAATTTCATCCTGTTTTTTGTTCCCGTTGGGATCCTTCTCTTTAAATGCTTTCAGCACCTGGTAAAATTCCTCGGTAGTCTCCGGCATTTTAAGATTCAAATTCTTTAACCATTCAGTATTAATCCACATTTTATATCTGAACATCATGTGGTATGTTTCGCTGACCATGGGCAAAGCGTAAATGTTGCCGTCCGGATTGGTTATTTCCGGCTTTACAAACGAGAGCTGATTGAACATATTTTTAGTTTCAACGCCATACTTTTCTATCAACTCATTCAAAGGGATAAATACGCCTTTAGGTCCATAGATCATCTGTTCTTCCTGAGTAATATCTCCATTAAAAATTACATCAGGATAATCACCACTTGCTAAAAAAATACTTTTTGTTTCCGCCAGATTAGCTGATATTTGCCAATCAATATGGACATTAGTTTTTTCTTCCATATATTTAGTCATCTCGTTGGTTTCCATATTGACTATTAAACCGTTCTGGTTGGTTAGAACACTGAGTGTGACTTTGTCCTTAACAATAGGGAAAACTCCTGCCTCATTCATATTAGCCGGCTTTGAGTCCTCATTTTGAGCTGATGCCGAGGTTTGTACCGTTTTGTTGTCAGTTTGACCCTTTTCTTCGGTCCCACCGCATGCCGTGAGAAGTACAGACAAGCACAGAGCCATACATAAAAATACCGCGATTATTCTTTTCAAAATAACTCCTCCTTAAATAATAGTTTGTTTCGGAAATGCCTTTCGGTAATTTAATTGATATACGGGCCCTTACAGAAAGCGCGCGCCTTTCTGCAATACTTAAGTACGATTTTATTATATGTTAGTAAAAGAAATGAAGTAAAGCTGAAGTTCTTGAATTAACAGGAGATTTTTACGAACAATATTTTTCGAAAAATCTGGCATGTAAATTTTGTGCAGAGATAAAAAACTTGATAAATTTGAGTAAACAGATCATTCTTATGATAATCCTTCTATAAAGCTATACTACCTTAGTTTTGTCTTATGTTAATATATTACTCATATCAAATAAAATGTAAGGCAGGGTGATAACAATTAAAAATATCTATTATATAAACCAGGATGAATCCATTTTGATATCCTACGAAAAACAAACACCACCTTATAATATGACAACAAACCACTTTCACGATTCGTATGAATTGTATTATCTACTTTCAGGAGAAAGGTATTATTTTATCAAGGATAGGACGTATCATATTGTAAAAGGCAGCCTTGTCTTCATAAACAGATATGAACTACACAAAACTCTTGATGCCTATATCCCAAGTTGGGAAAGGATTTTGATCAATTTCTAGCCTGAATTTCTTATGTCAGGCAACAAGGACAGGATTGGCAAGCTGGTTTCACTGTTCAATACCGGAAGCAATATATTGTCATTCCCGGTAAAGGAACAGACAATGATAGAAGAGCTTCTTTTCAAAATGGTAAGTGAGGTTAACAGCGCAAATACAGGATATGAAGAAATGTTTGCATCCTATTTGATCCAGTTACTAATGATTTGCAACCGATATATTGAGCAAAATACCATATCTGTGGATTCCTCCATTCACTGTATCCATAAAAAGGTTGCTCCAATCGTGCAGTTCATTAATTCGCACTACATGAAACCTCTCTCTCTTGGTGCATTGGCAAAGCTTTACAACATGAGCCCATATTACCTATGTAAAGTTTTCAAGGAATCTACCGGATTTACTTTTACCGAATATCTGAGTCAGATAAGAGTGAAAGAAGCACAAACTCTTCTGCGAAGATCAGGCTCCAGCATCACAGAGGTATCGGAAAAGGTCGGCTTTGGCAGTGTATCTCAGTTTGGCAGGGTTTTCAAAGAGATATCAGGAGTTTCTCCACTCAAATATAGGAAGAAAACTCAATATGCTAATACTTGATTACTGAGGGATGCATAAAAAATCTTAAATCTGATATACAAAATTCTCATTGCGAGATTTTTATGATAACAACAAAATAAACCCTATAACTAAAAAACTATAGTTTATTTGAAGCGTTCAAAATATAAATTATGGATTATATGCTATGGCTCGGTCAGGCTGTTTAAAATAAATCTTTTAACCGGCAAAGTATATCAAAAATATGGTAAATAACAGCATATGCTTACTGAGCACATTATTCGTCATCTCAAAGGCTTTTCCCATACTCTTACAGTAATTCAAGCCAGTATATCCGAATTGGTCGATGTTACTTTATAACCTAATCTTAGCCAAAGGAGTTTAATTTTCCACCGTAAATGTTTTCCTACTAATTTAATGCAACGCTACTGAAATCATCTATATTTTCACATCTCCATTTTACGACTTCTGCCACGTTCATGTCTGCGCTTTGCCTTTCTTTTTTTTCCAGATGTTCTATAAAAAAATCTCACCCTACTACTGTACCATAATTTTCAAGCTGAAACGCAAAAAAAGCTTTTCGGCCTTAGCTTTTATCACTCTGATTTAATCTTTCCAGTTTGGTTGGCCGCCCCATTTACACCGGCAAAGTTTACTTTGCCGGTGTAAATCGTGGGCGCCAACCCCCAAAAACTTCATATTTACATCATAGCTTGCTACAAAAATCTAACCCTCTATAGTAGTCAAACCTACAGAATTAAAGGCATCCAATAGATGCCTTTGCTAAAATCATTCCAAAATTAAATCAAAATCAATCCAAAAACGAAAACGAAATAAAATGCGATGGTATTTAATTAAAATTTCTCGAAATTCTATATACTCGAATTGCAACAGAATCGATATCAATGTCTTTTTTCTGACAGGGTTAAAAAACATTCCCGTGCTGGTGAAAAAATAAACCATATCAAACATGCTGTTTATTCTTTTGCGTTTTATTCTTTACTAACGGCTGAAGATATTATAATAGCCGCTTGTTTTTCTATCGCTTTCATACCATTCTCCTGAATGTCACCAATCAGTTTTTTTACTGCCGGGTCTTTAAGGTATTCTTCTTTTGAAGAATCCGGTTTTGAGTACTTCTCTTTCACATTTTCCTCAAACTGTTTCTGAATATCATACCTGATATCACCCCTGTCACTATAGCCTGTTTCAATCCTGTTAAGCAACCCCATATGCACCTGCATTATCCTTGGGCTGATTTGATATACCTTATCCGCTTTTTTATATGCAGGCGAACGGAGCTTTTCCAAAGATTTGCAATACTTATCCTCTCTGGTTTTACTACTGACTGCAACAATAAATTCTATTGGTATAAGGTCCGCTTTCAACATCTCCCTATATTTCAAGAAAAGAGTTTTGAGCTGCGCCGTTGAGCTTGAATATTGATCATCTATATGTATGACGGCCAGCTGGGAAAAAAGCGGGAATACATTTTCATTGGCCTTACATACAAAGCTGTCTTCCAGTGCTCTTGCATCAATTACGATATCGTTCGACCTCTTAGGCAACGTCTCCTTCTTGAATCCGATTTCAAGCAATAGCTTTATCCTATCCTCCGGTTCAGTAACCCCCGGATAATTTTTATAGTCTATCTCGCAAAAAAGTATTGCTTTATCAATGTCCGG
>Ga0366780_1080_pt1 | contig 14477 bp, 15 predicted proteins | sample BONcelN113001E11_FD_207073 | JGI IMG/M metagenome (GOLD analysis project Ga0366780, IMG submission 207073) | Enriched cells from coal bed in the Powder River Basin, Montana, United States - BONCAT cells N11 rep2 HSBNCT.N11.300.1.E11 ...
CAACATCGTCTCACGGGGCGGGTCCCTATTGTTTGCCTGGATGGAGCTAAACAATCAGGAAAATCCGTTTTATGAATACTATGACCGTTTGCTCGATATTCTGGCTCGTTATGATGTAACGCTTAGTCTCGGAGACGCTTGCCGTCCGGGGTCGATACATGACGCCACCGATGCGTCGCAAGTCGAAGAACTGATCGTACTGGGAGAGTTAACCAAGCGTGCTTGGGAGAAGAATGTGCAGGTTATGATCGAAGGTCCGGGCCACATGGCAATTAACGAGATAGCCGGCAATATGATGCTGGAGAAACGGCTGTGCCATGGTGCTCCCTTTTATGTATTAGGCCCAATTGTTACTGATGTAGCTCCCGGCTATGATCACATTACAAGCGCTATCGGGGGGGCCATTGCAGCAGCCAATGGCGCGGACTTCCTTTGTTATGTGACGCCGGCCGAACATTTGCGTCTGCCTAATCTTGACGACATTAAAGAAGGCATTATCGCATCCAGAATAGCTGCTCATGCCGCTGACATCGCTAAAGGCGTGCCTGGTGCGAGGGACTGGGATAATGCAATGAGTGAGGCCAGGGCTAACGTTGATTTTCCCCGCATGATTGAGTTAGCCATGGACCCTGAAAAGGCCAGAAGATACAGGGAAGAGTCAAAACCGGAAAGTGAAGATACCTGTACGATGTGCGGCGAAATGTGTCCCATGAAAAATATGAAGAAAATACTGAATGGTGAAGACTTATCTATCAAATAAGACGCAATGAGCCCATACATAAAGAGATGGCCGGAAGACCGGCCATCTCTTTAATTTCATATATTGGCTTTCTGTGGTGTATTACCAATATTAACTATGATTATATCCGCAGCCTGAGGATGGAGGAGTCTAAATCGTTCAAAACTCAAACGGGATAAGACAAGCACTTCTGTATCAGTTGCGGCAAAGAAATCTTGCTCATACTGAGCCGGACTAACCATGCCGGTTGCTCCGAAGCCTTGCCCCGGTTTTATCATAACGTCCTCAAAACCGTAGTGAGATTTGGCAAGAAGCGACCCTGATACTAATATTTTAAGAGTGTGGCTGGTAGAAGTAGACGATGTAATCTGTTCTCCTGGCCGGCAGCTTATAAGGATACCGCAGTCAGACAAGAATTTTTTGGCGTCTGTTATTGCTAGTCCTTGCAACAGAGGTATGCTTTGCTCCGGTGGAGCACCTAAGCGGGTGTGCAGCAGAGACCATAAGCTATCAGTGGAAGTTAGTTGGCTGTTTATGACACGGAAGCTTTCCGGGAATTTGCTATATAACCAATCAGCCGTCTGGTTTTCCAGGTTTTCCTTTCTGCGGGCAAGACGGTAAAAAGGGGAGCGTACTGCTCGCAGGTGCCGGATATCGTCTACTAGCAGCACAAAAGGCGTTAGTATTCCGTCATATCCTGGAGCAGTGAAGCTGCTTACATATCGCCTGCAGCCAAATTGTTCATAAAGCCTAAGCAGGTGGAAGTTGCAAACCCCGAAGTTAAAGGGAACATTATACTTGCTGTAAAGTTCATAGCCTTTGGCGGTTAGCAGATGCAAGACGGGAGAATTACGGTAGTGACTGGCAACCATAAGTTTGCTTGTATAAGCGAAGAATGCCTGATGTTGGTTGCTGAAGTAGTTCTGAAATTTCTCCAGACAAAGAAATCGTGCCAGGTCGCTGGGGAAATCATCAATCCGGCCAATGTTTATGCGCTGCGTGCCAATAATTTTCCCGCTGGCTTTGGCGTATAGCAGGATAGCATTTTTATCCAATTCGTCAGACACTACCCTTATCCGGTGATTGGCGGTTTCGATTTGTAAGTTCATTTCTTCAATATAGACTCTGTAGCGGAACCTGTACACCTCCATTTTCTCTTCGGGAGTTTGCGCAATTGAGACCATAATCGAGTTTTCCATAGTAGGAATTGTTGTCACCGTATTCATAAAATCATCTCCTTCGTTACCTTTTTAAGAATGTTTACCAATGCTAGAACGAATAGGCTTACGTACTCACCTCCAAAATAAAAAGCCCTTTTCTCTAAGCGCATTGCTGAGAAAAGGGCTTTTGTTTTTGTCTTATGATGCATTGCGGAGATTGCTAAATTCAATAAAAAAGGTAGTCCCCAGGCTGCCTGTATCAATCCGTATAGTTGCACTGTGCCTGTTGGCAATTCTGTAACAAACAGGCAGACCCAAGCCAGTCCCTGTATCTTTTGTAGTCAGGAAAGGGGTACCTAAATTATCTAATACATGGACAGGGATTCCTGGACCCTGGTCAGCAATCGACAGGATTACTTTATCAAGCTCCACGTATGTGGTTATTACGAGCTCGCCCCCTTTTTGCATGGCGTCAAGACCATTATTGACAAGATTAAACAGTAATTGACGAATTTCATATTCGTCCAGATAGAGTTCGGGAATATTACCGAGGCAGAGGGCTATATTCATATTTGTAGCTACGGCTTTTGCTTGCAGTAGGGGATATACCATGCGTATCAGGTTATTCAGAGAGCAAACGCTTAAGTTGGGTACCTTGTCTTGTGCCAGCATCAGATATTCACTGATAATGGCGTTTGTCCTGTCTAACTCAGAAATCATTAGGCTGTAACGGTCTCGATCAGTGGAACAACCCTCTTGCTTTTTCTGCATCAATTGCAGGTAACCGCGCACAGAGGTTAGAGGGTTGCGTATCTCATGGGCGACGCTGGCTGCCATTTGTCCGACCGTATTAAGTTTATCGACTTTGGAAACAAGCTGTTCCATATTTTTACGGGAGGTGATATCACGAAGTATTCCCTCTAGGGCAATAATTCTACCATTCTTGTCCTTAATTGGTACACAAGTCTGCTCGACCCATATTTTAGCCTGGTCTTTACGAATGATTCGAAACGTTAAGGGTGAGCGAAGGACTAAATCGGGATTTTTAATAAAGTTGCTGAGCAAGGGTAAATCATTCGGATCTGCAGATTTTTCCAGTAAGGTACAATCCCTGTAGAACGCTTCAGGGGGATAACCTGTTATTACATATACCGCAGGGCTTACGTATTCAAACTCGGCTTTGGGAACGAGACGGTAGCGGTAGATCATATCCAAAGCATTTTCTGCTAACAACCGATACAGATTTTCTTTATCGACCAGATCGGAGCGTGTCTTTTCAAAGTAGACCAGCAGCGTACCGCAGGCGATCACCAAGCGGAGAAAACCACCAGCTAAGTAGCACCACGGGCTTAACCAAGTTACGGAGATGGTATACGGCATGGCTATGGTAAGATAGCCCCATAGAATAAACGAATAACCATTAATTAGATGACCGATTCCCTTCATTCTTAGATCGCGCGTAAACATTCTGCCTATTTGTACTAAAATAACCCCGCCGAAAATGGCAGAGGGAGCTATCCGTAAAGCCAACGGAACCGGCAAAAAGGTGAGAGCAGCGCCGAAAATTAATGAGGCTGAAGAACCGATAATCCACCACTTGTTCAAGGGCTCTTCAACAAATGAGTGGACACCTCTTAAAAATAAAATAGCACAGCCCAGAAACAAAACTTCATAGACAGTGAATCCTATTACTGATTGCTTCCAGTCAAAGCCACCGTAATCGAATAAAACGAGCCGGGCGAAAAATATCAGCCAACTGGCCACCCAGTAACCCATATAGCGTTCATGGTAAATAACGTAAAAATAAACATGGGTTAGGGTAACAATACTTGTTGCGATTATTGTGCTGGAAGATAGAAGATACAAGTATTCCATTATTGCCTCCGCAGTAGGCGCAGTATAGAATGTCTTTTTCTAAACATTGTTCTCCTAATATATACAATTTCCTCCTTTTTTAGGAAATCGGCTGCCTGGCAATACCGCACCAGAAGCAAGAGCGTATTCGAGAGGCGGCTTATGAAGGACATAGGAAACCGTCTGGCCACCAGTAAAGCAGTAGTCATTATCTGGTTTAGACGACAATAAAGCCCACGGTTAATCCGTGGGCTTTACTATTTATCGCCATTATTTATGAATAAGGGGATGCGCAAATTTGCATACCGCACCGAGCCAGATAAATCAAGGTGTAGAGCGGATATCTTAGAAAACAGTGTATGCATTTATGCATACACTGTGGAGGTGAAGGGGTAGATCAAGCCTTGAGTATAGCCGGATTGGCTAGTTGGCATCAAATTTGCATTAAATAAGATTGAAAACAACTATCCGTGATGGAGAGGTCGGGTATGGACAACGACGGCAAGTCAAATATAAGAGAAGATGAGATTGTCTTTCTATGGGATGGTTACAGCTATATTTATGTGCTAAGCGCACCCGTTGATGCTTCAGGGGAAGCAGACAGTAACGGACAGCTATTTAGTTGAAACGCGGCGACTTTGTTGTGCTTTAATGATGGCGTCAATTACGGCTTCTACTGTTTCAGCTGAAACTCCGTTTTCTATTGCCTTTTTAGTAAGTTGTAGAAACGGCATGCTTTCAGCCTTTGCCAATATTTGAATGTCATCAGCGCTTAAATTTGGCAGACAGTCTGTCGGCAATTGGGCATCCCGGATTCTAAAGTAGTCAGGATTAATGCCGAGTGCTAATGACAGACCTTCTATTACCTTGTTGGAAACTTCAGTTTTGCGTCCATTCTCGATATTGGTTATATAGGATCGCGACACGCCTGAAAGCTTGGATAAGTCTTCAACCGTCATATCACGGAGTTTGCGCAAAGAACGCAGTTTGGCGCCTAAGTCCATATAGCACCTCCTAAACTATATTTTATTATAGACCATTTTATCCAATGTTTCCAGTAGAAAATAGAACATCGAAATTAGAATGCTCAAAGACTATTTTTTGTATTCTAACGGGAATATTTTTTATTTTTCGATTGACAATGTTTCTAATAGAAACTATAATAAAAAATAAAGAAGGCATTTTTTTTAAGCCGCAATGTTTCTTTTAGAAACATTGCGGTTGATGGAGGGGGATGCCATTGGGTGGAGCAAGGATACGATGGCTGATGCAAGAGCAGGGCATTTCCGCTTCTGATCTGGCCAAACTAGTTGGAGTACAGCGGTCACATATTTCTAATATTCTTGCTGACCGCAAAAAGCCGTCCATTGATTTGGCATTGCGGTTGTCTAGGGTGCTTGGCGTCACAGTAAATGATCTTATGAGAATGGAGGGTTTCGGAAAGTATGAACGATGTCCGAAACGGTAAGAAAGGAGGGATACGGATGCTAGTAAAAAAAATTGACCCCAAAGGTACATTGGGAACGAAAGAGCTGGAGACGATCAAAGCAAAACTTAGAAACGCTGACGAAATATCGATGGTGCCAATCAACGTGGCTGGTGATACCGTTACTATTGGCTGCGACTGGAGTGAATTCGAGAGCGACTGGGAATTTGTCCATAGACTGGTAAGCCGCAAAGGAGCAACCCATATAGGTTAAAGGAGGAAATATGGAGTTTATATTGGCTCTTTTAGGGATTATGATGGTCAACATTGTGCTTAGCGGGGATAATGCAGTGGTTATTGCGCTGGCAAGCCGCTGCTTGCCCCCGGCACAGCAGAAGAAGGCTATTCTCTGGGGGAGTGCCGGAGCAATTGGTCTTCGGGTTATTTTGACACTTGTCGCCGTCATGCTGCTTCAAATCCCATATTTGCAGTTTATCGGCGGTTTGTTGCTCATCTGGATTGCCGCCAAATTATTAGTAGAGGACAATAGCTGCGAAAATATTGAGGCGTCAGATTCCTTATGGGCTGCTGTCAAAACGATTATCATCGCTGACATTATTATGAGTCTGGATAACACATTGGCTATAGCCGCTATAGCTAAGGGGGATTGGCTGCTACTTATTCTCGGACTGGGCATAAGCATACCGCTAATCATCTTTGGCAGTCAGCTGCTGGTTATGGTTATGGCAAGATTTCCTATCATCGTGTATGCGGGTGCGGGCCTTATCGCCTGGACAGCCGGTGAGATGATAGTTCGCGACCAGAAGATCGGTCCGTATATAACAGGAGTAATACCCCATTGGGTAATACCTGCGATTATTACAGTAGGAGTTTTAGGCATTGGCATCTGGTCTAAGCAGTACCGGCATATTCCACAAACTGCAGAAAGCGCACATAATGCCCAAGAAGTACCCAAGGTGGAAGATGTACGTAAAGTGGAGCGCGGAAACTAGGTATGTCTATTTTTTTAACAACTTATGTTTCCGTTAGAAACATATTTGAGGATAGGAGGATTGATTCCGTTGTGCGTCGCAAAGTCTGGTATTTCTTAGCAAGCTATTTAATGAAAGGGAGGGTATTAAGTGGAAGTTGTAAAAGTTTCCCAGCAGCAAATTGAGAGCCAGTCAAAACTGACTGAAGCGGAAGAAAAATTTGAAAGGCGACGGAAAACAATAGGTTTCTTTCTTGGTCCCATTTTAGGGTTGCTGGTCTACTTTACTCCAATAACCGGTCTAAAGCCAGAAGGTCACGTGCTGATGGCGATTATGACTTTTGTTGCTACCTGGTGGATTACCGAGCCGGTGCCTATTCCTGTTTCCTCCTTAATGGGTCCGGTAATTGCGGTGCTGGCAGGAATTGTTCCAGTCAAAGGTGCCTTTGCCCCATTTGCTGACCCGCTGATCTTTTTATTCATGGGTAGCTTTATGCTGGCAACGGCGATGATGAGCCATGGCTTGGATAAACGTTTTGCATACGCAATTCTTTCAATGAAGTGGGTCGGATCAAGTCCAACCAGGATATTGTTGGCTTTGGGCTTAGTCACTGCGTTGTGTTCAGGCTGGGTAAGCAATACGGCGACAACTGCGATGATGTATCCCATAGCATTTGGTCTCTTAATGGCAATAAAGGATATGTACAAGGCGAATGGTCAGGATCTTGATCTGAACACTTATAAATACGCAACCGGGCTCATGCTGATGGCTGCTTATGCATCCTCGGTAGGTGGAGTATTAACGCCGGTCGGGACCCCTCCTAACATTATCATGATGGGCTTTCTAACGCAGTTGGCTAATGTAAAAGTGACTTTTTTCCAGTGGATGATTTGGGGATCTATCGCTATGGTCGCTTACTTTATCTTAGTTTTTGTTGTTCTAAAGCGGATGTTCCCTGCTGACGTGCAGAGAATTGAAGGGGCTGAAGAGCTTATTATGGAGAGAAAGGCAGCGCTTGGCCCGCTTAAGACCGGTGAGAAAAATGCCATTATCGCTTTCGCCATCGCTGTATTCTTATGGGTATTTCCTGGATTTCTCGCCATTTTCTTTGGGCCCACCGCACCAATTCTGAAGACTTTCAGCCAGCATTTCCCGGAAGCCATTGCAGCTATGCTGGCCGGGCTGTTGCTCTTCATTATGCCCACTAATTGGCAGAAGCGGGAATTCACCCTGTCCTGGAAGGAGGCTGTCAAGGGCATTGACTGGGGCACTTTAATTCTCTTCGGTGGTGGTCTGTCACTGGGCGCCATGATGTATACAACAGGGCTCTCGAAGTGGATCGGCGACGCTATTGTCAAATCAACTGGCGCCAACTCACAGCTCGCAATTGTAGCCATCTTTTCAGTAATGTCTCTATTTATGTCAGAGCTTACTTCCCATACAGCAGCCACTAACATGGTAGGGCCTTTAGGCATCACTGCGGCCGTATCGGCCGGCCTCAATCCTGTACCCGTAGCAGTAGGGATAGCATTGGCCTCCTCACTTGGCTTTATGATGCCGGTATCGACTCCGCCAAATGCCATCGTGTATGCCAGCGGTCTGATACCTATAACCAAGATGATCAAATCAGGCGTGATTATCGACCTTATCGGCATTGCGGTAATAACCATCCCAATAGTCATATATGTAGTTCAGTGGGCCATGTAAATAGTTTGATTTTAGTCCGGCACATTTCTTTGTGCCGGACTAAAATCAAAGCTGATATGCGTCGTATTTCCTATCAGTGTATACAGTTGATACTCTTAGGGAACGGCAGATTGATAATTGAAGCGAGGTGAGTTCAATGAGTACACCTGTTACTACAAATCCATTAACCATCATGTTTATTAATATGACTATTGTGTTTGCCGTACTGTATGGCCTGAGCCTTATCATACGGTTAACTCAAGCTTTCGATCCAGGGCAAAAAAAAAATGTTGCGGAGACAAATCGAGCAGCGTTAGCGGCAAGTGAGCATTCTGCTTCAGTAGCAGTATGTGAAGAGGTAGACGATGAAGCAGCCGCTGTCATTGCTGCTGTAATTGCATCATATGGCTATACAATTACCAATATTACGGTGACGAAGCCACTGGTAAGCAGGGCTTGGCAGCAGGCTGCTCGTTGGGAAGCTGTTTCTAATCGTCGGCCTAGTGTAATAAGAAAGTAAGCAGGGAGGGTTAGCAATGGAGAGGTTTAGAGTATCTTTTAATGGTAAATCTTATGAAGTCGAAGTTGAAAGAATGTTAGGAACGACGCCGCTGGTACCGCACACTGGAACTGCCGGGTGCGCAATACCAGCCGCAGCACCGGTGCCAGCTTCAGCACCTGTGGCCGCTCCGGTAAAAGCAGAGGCAGCTCCTGGAGCGAGCACTGTTTGTGCACCCATGCCTGGAAAAATTCTAGCTATTCAGGTGAAATCAGGTGATGGGGTAAAACGCGGCGATGTACTGCTAATTCTGGAAGCCATGAAAATGCAAAATGAAATAATGGCGCCGGCAGATGGCAAAGTAGCCGATATCCGAGTAACCGTCGGGTGTTCGGTAGCTACTGGCGATACGATGGTTATCCTGTCGTAAAGGCTGCTGATAAGGAGGGATAATATATGGTTGAGGCCTTCAGTGTTGCGTTACAGGCTGTGTGGAACGATAGCGGTTTTACCGCTTTTACTATAGGCAACGGGATTATGATTACTGTTGGTATTGTCTTGTTGTATCTAGCTTTTGCCAAAGGTTTCGAGCCGCTGCTGCTTTCGCCAATCGCATTTGGCTGCATACTTGCCAACTTTCCGAAGACGGGCTTTCTAGAAGAACATGGGGTGATGCAGCTAATTAGTTATGGAATACAATACGAGATATTCCCACCGCTAATTTTCCTTGGGGTCGGAGCAATGACCGATTTTGGCCCGATGCTGGCTATGCCGTCTACGCTGCTTTTGGGAGCAGCGGCTCAAATTGGCGTATTTGTTGCTCTGGGCGGTGCGATGATGCTTGGTTTCAATGTGCAAGAGGCTGCATCCATTGGCATTATCGGTGGTGCGGATGGGCCTACAGCTATCTACTTAACGGTTAAACTGGCGCCGCACCTATTAGGGGCAATTGCTGTTGCCGCTTACTCTTACATGTCGCTGGTGCCTCTTATTCAACCGCCAATCATGAAGTTATTAACTACGCAGAAAGAACGCGAATGTGTGATGGAGCAATTGCGACCTGTATCAAAATTTGAGCGGCTCGCCTTTCCTGTAATTTCTACTGCTGTCATTAGTTTGCTCTTACCGCCTATCGCATCGTTGATGGGAATGCTGATGCTAGGCAATCTGTTCCGCGAGTCTGGTGTTACTGAACGACTATCAGATACCGCCCAAAACGCTTTAATCAATATTGTCACTATTTTTCTAGCGTTAGGCACAGGTTTGACCATGTCTGCCGAGAGCTTTCTTAATGTTAGGACTATACAGATTATCTGTCTCGGTCTGCTTGCGTTTGCTGGTGGCACGGCAGGTGGAGTACTGTTAGGCAAAGTAATGTATTATGTAACAGGAGGAAAGGTAAACCCGCTCATTGGTTCGGCCGGAGTTTCGGCTGTACCGATGGCTGCCCGTGTCAGTCAGGTGGTCGGACAAAAAGCTAATCCCGGCAACTTCCTGCTAATGCATGCCATGGGCCCAAATGTCGCTGGTGTTATCGGGACTGCTGTTGCAGCTGGGACTATGCTTGCTATGCTAAAATGAAGCCTTTTAGGCCAAGCATAGATTACTAGGGAGCTTGAACCATTACGGTCCAGGCTTTTCCTGTTTAGGTTTCTTACAGAAAACAGGACTGTTTAGAAAATAAATCGAAAATCCTTAAATTGGGAGTAAAGGTATTTTTTACAAATCAATGAATATTATCATTAATTGCACTTGCATTGAAGTTTGGAGGGGTTACGGTGTTCTGTCTTGAATCGGCGGAAGATAATAGGCTGCTATGGAGAATCATCAGTTGTTCATATGACGGGATTTTTTTAACCGATGGAGCGGGCGATATCGTGTACTGGAATAACTCCTATCTTAAAATTTCCGGGCTAAGCCTGGATAAGCTCAAAGGGCGGAATATAAAAGATTTGATTGATAACGGGGAAATTCCGGATGCATGCTCACATGAGGTTATCCTTTCGAAAAAGCCTATTACGAAAGTCATTGATTACTACCATGGTGTTTCCGCTTTGATAACCAGTATTCCTATTTTTGACGATGATGGGCAGCTGGTGAGGGTCTTTTCGAATGTGCGTGACATTACAGAACTCGTTAAGATAAAAGAACAGCTCAAAACTACCAAAGATTTGAATGAAGAGTACCGGCGCCGGCTGGAAGCCGAACAAGTCAGCCGCGAAGGGAAAATAATGGTGTTCAGCCCGGTTATGGAGAAAATCGTAAAACTGGCGGCGCGGGTGGCTCATGTGCCATCACCTGTGCTCATCCAAGGGGAATCTGGTGTGGGCAAAGATATGCTGGCCCGCTATATCCATGACTGTGGGGAAGGATCAGTTGACAGGCCTTTTGTGCAAATTAACTGCAGTGCGATTCCCGATACTTTGCTCGAATCCGAATTGTTCGGGTATGATGCCGGAGCTTTTACCGGAGCGTCAAAAAAGGGAAAGATCGGACTTATGGAATTGGCGAATAATGGTACCCTTTTTTTAGATGAGATTGGCGAAATGCCACCTGCACTTCAGGTAAAATTGCTTGATGTTCTGCAATCAGGCAAACTGTTTCATCTGGGCGGAACCAAGACGGTTGAGCTAAAGACAAGAATTATTGCCGCAACTAATACCAAACTGGAAAAACTAATCGAAGAAGGCAGATTCCGCAGTGATCTATATTACCGGCTCAATGTTATTCCGATTTATATACCGCCGCTTAGAGAGCGCCAGGAAGATTTGGTTCCCATGATTTTTAACTTTATAGAGCGTAAAAACTATAAGTATAACCTGTCTAAGAAAATGTCGCCGCAAGTTGTTGATATACTCTCGCGTTATAGCTGGCCAGGCAATGTTCGTGAGCTGCGCAATATAATCGAACATATGATAGTTATGTCAGACGCGGATGTTATGGACGAAACTTGTGTGCCTTTACATATAATGAGGGCGGTTCGTAAACCATTTTTTATCGATACACCAGATTATTTCGATACTTTTGATTTAAAGAAGATTATTGCAGAAGTTGAGAGAGAAGTTATCAAAAAAGCGATTGCTGATTTCGGTTCACTGCGCAATGTCGCTACCCATTTAGGGATCGACTTGTCTACCTTAGTTCGTAAGAAAAGCAAATATAAAATATAAAAAGCTAAAGCAGTGCATGAAATGATAAAGAATATCCGATAATAAAAGGGTATTTGTCATAAAATGGTGAAATATGTAAGTGTATACTGTAAATCCAGCTTTGATGTGGAGACGGCAGTATAACATTATACATGGAGTGACGACCGCCATGGATGTTTTTGTGGCCAGACAGCCCATTTTTGATCGCCGGTTAAACATTTTCGCTTATGAATTGCTTTTTAGAGGCGGCAGTGAGAATAACCACTATGATGGGTCTAGCGGAGACTTAGCCACAGCATCTGTTATTGCCGACAGCCTATTTGTCATTGGACTGGATCATCTGACCAATGATAAAAAGGCTTTTATTAATTTCACGGAAAACACGCTAAAAAGAGACGATATAAAAATACTGCCCACCGATAAAGTGGTCGTTGAAATGTTAGAAACCGTGGAGCCCACAGAAGCAAACTTACGGCTCTGCCAAGAATTGAAGGCGGCAGGATTCCTGTTGGCGCTTGATGACTTTATTTTTGCGCCTGAATTTGCGCCTTTTATCGAAATTGCTGATATTATAAAAATTGATTTCCTAAATTCATCTCCGGATTATATTCGAGAAATTATAGAACGGCACGCCAATCACAAGCTTCAATTTCTTGCTGAGAAAGTGGAAACACATGAGCAGTTTGAGCATGCCTTAAAGCTTGGTTATTCTTTATTTCAAGGTTATTTTTTCAGCAAGCCGGCAATCATGAAGGGACATGATATACCTGCGCATAAAAGCAATTACCTTAAACTTTTATCTGAAATCAATCGAATTGATTATGAACTGGAGGATTTAGAGGCTGTTATTCAAAGAGATGTTGCCTTATCTTATAAACTGCTTAAGTTTATAAACTCGGCTGCTTTTGGATTTAGAGCCTCTATCCGGTCAATCAGGCAGACCTTGCTGTTAGTTGGCAAGAAGGAAATTACCAAATGGCTGTCTCTGCTGATTACACGGACCATTGCCGAGGATAAACCCAGTGAAATCATGACATCTTGTGGCTTAAGAGCTCGCTTTGGAGAATTAATTGCCTTGGAACTAAACTTAAAAGACAGGGCATCTGATATTTTCCTGCTGGGGTTATTTTCAAGAATCGATGCTTTGCTTGATCAGCCTCTTTCAGAAATTATTGAGGAATTGCCTCTGGCAGAAGATATGAAGGCGGCCTTGCTCGGCGAGGAGAATACATTTGGTCTAATACTGAAAACCGTCAGTGCCTACGAAAAAGGAAACTGGATTGAATACGATAATTATATAGCCAGACTGGGAAATATTAGATCCTCTATGCCGGCGCTGTATATGGAAGCACTAAAATGGGTTCGGAATACGTCTGCTTAAAGCGGCCCGATAAGTTCATAAAAAATGCCTTCCGCATTATGCGGAAGGCATTTTTAAGCTTCATGTTCATACTTATTTTAGTACATACTAGAGTAAAATGCGGCTACAAGCATGATGAACAAAATGGACAGGAAGCGTGCAATATGAATTCTGTTGAATTATTGATTACTGTTTCTGCATTCCTAATCGCCCTCCTACTCCTAATTTTCGTGGTAGACTGGAGGTACTTCCGGGACTGGGTCGTGGTTTTTCTATTCAAATGTACTCTTGACTTTATTTGGGGGAGCCCGGTAGTAGAATTAAAGCTACTAGAGTACCCAGTTAGGCTGTTACCTAAATATTTCGACACAAGCATCCTATTTGAACTATGGGTATTTCCGATTCTCTGTATCCTGTATAACCAAGTTACCAAGGATAAGGGCATCGGATCAATTATTTACTATGCTGTAGTCTTCAGCGCGGGGATTACGGCGATAGAATATCCCCTTGAGCTCTATACAAATTTAATTCACTATATGGAGTGGACCTGGTTTACTACCTTTTACACACTGATTATTACATTTCTAATGTCAAGAACCTTCATCGCCTTTTTCCGCTGGGGATGCAATTATTTCGGGAAATAGCTTTGGGGGAATGCCCAGTAAAACCTAGCAACAAGAAAAGGCGCTGTAGCAGCGCCTTTTGTTAATTAGCTTGGCAGGAAAGTGTGACAGTTTGTCTCAGGGCTTTTGTTAGCAGAATTGCCGCCGCCATCGACATTGACCTCAATTGCGGAAGCGGTACAGCGATAATTATTCTCCCAGTATTTGCAATTTTTCACAGTACACTTAACCCCTTCTAATGCCTGACTCATATGATCACCTCCTTATTTAAGTGTTAGTATATGCATGAAGCATTGCTATTAAACGATCACAATGAAATGTCAAATAGGTTAGCGCCTGTTAGGGCAAATTAATAGCAGGAATAATGAAAAAGGATGTTACAGGAGGATTCGCTATGCGAGTGATAGCGTTAGGAGTGGGGGGGGCCTTTACTGACCGGTTTTATCATACTAATTATTTGGTTGAAATCCCCGGCTGCCGGTTGCTAATAGATGCGGGTACTACCTTGCGGTACAGTTTATCAGCAGCAGGTTATACGGCTAAAGACATAAGTGCAGTTGCGCTTACTCATTTTCATTCCGATCATGTTGGCGGTCTGGAGGAGTTTTGTCAACGGTGCCGCTATCTATATCAGTATCGGCCTGTAATCTATGCTAGGGCAGACCAAGTTCCGCTGTTGACAAGCTTATTTGCTCTGCATGGAGCTAAGCCCGAGGATTATCTTACTGTTATTACAGGTGAGACCCCTATAATAATTGGAGATACACGAGCTGCTCAATACCAATTAGAATATTATTCAACGGTGGGGTTGCATGCCCAGGTAACCAGCAATTACATGGTGGGCATCCGGCGTATTGGCAACGATAACAAAGCAATACGTGTTATATTTACGGGAGATTTAGGACCAATTGAGAAATCAGCGCTGGGATGGCTGGCTGCTGACCCGGAAACTGTAGCGATATTCCATGATTGCCATACTGGCAGCATGC
>Ga0366780_1084_pt1 | contig 14350 bp, 11 predicted proteins | sample BONcelN113001E11_FD_207073 | JGI IMG/M metagenome (GOLD analysis project Ga0366780, IMG submission 207073) | Enriched cells from coal bed in the Powder River Basin, Montana, United States - BONCAT cells N11 rep2 HSBNCT.N11.300.1.E11 ...
GCGGGCCGTGCTTCGACACGCCGAACACAAGGTGGAGACTGCCACCAGTTGGCTCGGGCACTTGCTGTCGCGGCGAAACAAGAATATCGCGGCTGTCGCGCTGGCCAACAAGAACGCACGCCGGGTATGGGCACTTCTCATGCATGACGAAAGGCGATTCCGTGCGGATTACGTTCCTTCTGGCGCAGGCACGTAATCCGCACGGCGAGCTTACTTCTCAACCGATTAAGGAGGAACAGCAAGGATCCTTCCAACGATTGCTCAGGCGATTGAAGATGTGATGGCAAGACAGGTGAGACCGTGACCGGCAAACCCTGCACGCAACAAGGAGCATCAAGCTCGTGGCTTTGATCAGGAGCCGGTCAGCAAATTCCATCAGGGACAGGGCTACGCCCCAATCAAAGTCCGGATGTATGGCTGCAATCTACCTCTCTGAACATCATGAATCGAAAGCCTGGCAAACCAGGATGCGTCCATGTATGTTGCGTAAATCAGGCCCAGCCAGCGTGGACCGAGGAGGTCTGGTAGCCTGATCGGATGAAACCGGCCCATCAGAAATACCGAACTACCAACTGGAAGACCTACAGCCAAGCCCTCAAGGCGCGCGGCTCGCTGCTTATCTGGCTTGACCCGGACATGATTTGGCATGGCCAGCCGAGCGGTAAGCGCGGGCGTAGCGAGAAGTTCAGCGACCAGGCGATCCAGTTCTGCCTGAGCATCAAGTGCCTCTTCAATTTGCCGTTGCGCCAGGCCATGGGTATGACGCAAAGCCTGTTGAAACTGGCTGGACTTGACTGGCCGGTGCCAGACTACAGCACGGTAAGCCGACGCCAGAAGACGCTGCGAGTGGCGATCGGTGCTGTCCCGACCACGACGGGGCTGCATCTGCTGGTGGACAGCACCGGCATCAAGATGCTGGGCGAAGGCGAATGGAAGACGAAAAAGCATGGCGCGGACTATCGCCGCCAATGGCGTAAGGTGCATCTCGGGATTGACGCTTCCACGCTCGAGATCCGGGCCATGGAGGTGACCGACAACAGCGTTGGCGACGCGCCTGTCCTCCCTGGTCTGCTGGATCAGATTCCTGCCGATGAGCGCATTGCCAGCGTCATTGGCGATGGTGCTTACGACACGAAGGACTGCCACGAGGCCATCGCCTTGCGCGCCGCGCATGCCGTCATCCCGACTCGCAAGAACGCCAAACCCTGGAAAACGAACCGCTGCGGTGCCGATGCGCGTAACGAAATCCTGCGCACGACGCGCAAGTTAGGCCGGGCGATATGGAAGAGATGGAGTGGTTATCACCGGCGCAGTCTTGTCGAAACCAAAATGCGCTGCTTCAAGCTGCTGGGTGAACGCGTCATGGCGCGCGACTTTGACCGTCAGGTCGCCGAGTTACAGGTGCGCGCGGCTGTGCTGAACCGCTTTACTCGGCTGGGTACCCCGGTCACGATCCCAGTGTTATAAAACGAACTACAAATAGCGTCAGCTCGGCCTTCGCTCGATTTGCTCAACAAAGCCTGGGGCAGTGCTACATTCTATCTTCTGTTCTATCGAACCACGTCGGGTAGAAGTTCTACCCGACATTAGATGACCTCAGCACTCGTTAGCGTTCGCTGCAACATCATTAGGATCAGGGTAGATTCTCGCGTGTTTTTCGTTGCAATGTTCCCTCGACGATTGTATGATGCCTCAACATCAATTATTGGGGGCTTTATGTCGACGCGAGAATTTACCGGTGTGAAAGCGCGCATGGCGCAGGAACTATGTGGTTTCTCCGGGTCGCCTAAAGCTTTCCGAGAGCGCTTTGCCGTTCAAAACCAAAGCCAGTATCACCGCATCTATACGCCGGAAGATATCCGCCGGATCCGCATGACGATGCTGTCGCTCCCCCTTGATACGGTGCGTTCTAAAACGCTCCCGCCGATACTCAATTTCCGCATGGCTAAAGGCGGCACAGGCAAGACGACCATCAGCGGAAATATCGCGTCGGCCCTGGCAATGATGGGTCATAAGGTCCTAATGATCGACGGCGATCCGCAGGCCTCGTTGACGGCCCTGTTTGGCATCGATTGGGTTTCGGAAAAGATTGTCCACATCGGCGAGCTGATGCGTCGTGCCGAGCGTAAAGAGCCGGTCGATGTTCAGGCCGCGGTATGGCCGATTTACCAGGGCGGCATGCTGGACATTATCCCGTCAGACATTACCCTTGCTGATATAGACGGATGGCTGATGGGAGCAACCAGCCGAGAGTTTGTTTTCTCACGGCTCCTCGAAAAGAACGTCGATTTCTTCTCGCAGTACGATGTGATCGTGATCGACTCTGCACCGTCAACATCCCTGCTGACCAACACGCTGATGACCGCATGCAAAAAGTTACTTGCTGTCATAGTTCCAGAGGGACCGAGCACGAAAGCGCTGGAGATTCTCGAATCCAATATTCATGAGTTGAATACTCATTTCAGTAAATCTGGCCTCAATCTCGACTTCCACGTGATCGTGAATCGGTACAACCAGACGAAGAAGCCGCACAACGACGAACTGTCCAACCTCGTTTCGAAGTACCCGAATCAGCTGAACGACACTGTGGTTCGCGACTTTATCGGGTTCGTGCGCCAAACCGATTCGTTCGACGAAAAGAACAACGGCCCGGTCCTGGAGAAAGAGCCGAACTCGGTAGGCGCTCGCGATGTGCTGGACCTTACAAAGTCGCTCATCCGAATTTTTCAGATCAAGCTGGCCGACGTGAATAGCGTCGCGCCGCTGGCAAGCGTAGGGAGAGCAGCATGACCGGTAGCAATAAGCGTGGCCCGATCAAGGTTAGCGGCCTGGTAGCGTCCGGCAAGGTACAGGTCAGAGATACTTCGGAATCGGGCCAAGACACTGCCGGTGTAGACACACAGCCGGCGCCGCTTGCGGAATCGGTCACCGCGCTCCAGCCCGTTGCCGGTACGGCGTCGAACGACACAGCCGCAAACCAGCCTGAAGCCGCCAACGACCGCACTGGCAATTCGTCCCAAGCGAATGCCGCGGACTCGACGCTTGACGTACAAGATCATAAGGTAGCCGAGCCGGACCTTCCTCGGATGCCCGCTGCTCAGGCCGTGCGCCAGGCCCATCCTGGTGTGCAGAAGATCCTGCTCGCCTTGATCGACGACTCGCCATACCAGCCGCGCAAGGAATATGACCCCGAGCTGATCGACGCGCTCGCCACGACCATGAATACGGCCGGCCACGCCGAGCCTATTCGCGTCCGCAAGAAGGCAGACGGCCGGTACGAGCTTATCTCCGGCCACCGGAGGAAGCGCGCAGCGTCGAGTCTTGGCTGGACTGAAATCGATGCTTTCGTTGAAGAGAAGGATGATCGGCGAGCAAAGACCGAAACCATGCTCGCGGCGATCGGTAGCCACGGGCTTTCCGACTTCGAGATCGCTGGCTTGCTTAAAGAGGCGCTCGACGATGGCATGGTTTCGACCCAACGACAGCTTTCCGCTTGGTCAGGCCTCAACGTTTCGAAGGTCAACGCATGCCTGCAGATGCTGCAACTGCCGCCGAGCATCCTTGCATTTCTCCATCGCAAGCCGAGTCTCTTCAGCTTTGAAACGTCGCGAGTGATCCATGGCCTGCTTAAAGACTATCCGAACAATCTTGCTGACATCGAGCGCGGCGTCGAACGCATCGTAGACGGGAAGCCGCAAAACACGTTGAAAGGCTGGGTGCTCCAGGCTATCAAAGGTCGTCCGGACACTGATAACGATCGCAGCATGATCACCAGTTCGGGCAAACTGTTCTTTACGATTAAGCGTGATGCGACCGAGCGTGCTGTCGTGGTGAACTGCAAGTCGCCCGACGTCGATATGGCTGCCTTTGAGAAGAAGCTCCAAGCATGGCTTGAGGAACAGGCAAGCTCGGTCGCACAAACGGCTGATGGGTCGAGCGGCGCAGACCAGGCCGGGAGTAAGTAACGTGAATCATCGTCGGATCAGCCAACTTGTACTTGGTGGCGCAAAGGAAGGACAAGGGGGGGCTACCCCCCTCTCTCTTCTCCTTTCGACCCCGATCCGGCGCGTGTTTATTGCAGCTCGAATCCAGTCGTTTTGTTTCGAATCGAAACGCTATGCACGCCAACGCGCCAGTTGCCTGCGTTTCGATTCGAAACAGAATGTCGAATCAGATGACGTATGTCAGCGTTTCGATTCGAAACAGAAAGCGGCCTTAGATTATCGCCGCTCGTTTTCTCAACAGGTTATGAATGCGCAAGCCAGAAGCTGGCCTCACTGCGCACAACATAAAGGAGAGATGCTCATGTTGAGCTAGAACAAAAAAACCCAGCCTTGAGCTGGGTTTTTTCTTACCAGTCCCGGTTAGGTGGACTAGATGAAGCCTGAGAACCCTCATCTTATTCCCCCCTAAGCCGGTAGTCAAACACTTTTGCGGTGCTTAGCACTGCAGGGGCGGCTATGTATTCGATTTTTTGCTATCCGACCAGCTCGGAGGGACTGTCACACCCAAAAAGCGACGTTAAAGGGTCTATTGAGGGAGGTTCAGTATGCTGAACCTCACCTATAATGAAATGTTGAGCGCGTACAGACCTTACCCGGCGCCGATCCGGCCGTACCTGCTGCGTGGCGAAACCCATCCCGTTTTGCGCGAGAAGCTGACGAAGTCTCTCATGCGAGCATTCATCGACCTGCTTTCGCGAGCAAACATCGCTGATCCTGCACGCCCTATTCAGGTTCGCATGGACCTTACCGCGGAGAGGCTTGGCATCAGCTCGAAGACGGTCTCTCGGACGATCAAGCTCATGAAGAAAAACGGGTGGCTGACAATGAACCCTGGTCACGACGGGCGGAACCGGCTGGGCGAGTACGCCGGCCGCGAGTTCATCCTGTCAGACGCGCTCCGCCGGCTGGTAGGGTTGCCTACGGGCGCAAAGGGACATACTCCACCTGGCAACGCAGACGCCGATGTGAACGGCTCAGGTAGCGAATTATCGGCCGCCTCGCAGGTCGCGGGCGAGCCGTCGTGCTCGCAAGCTCTACCCAGCGCAGCAAACACAACAATGCAACTTCTGAACGGAGAAAAATCGCCAGCTTCGGATGTGGATAACCCCGACGCTGAAGAGACAAAAATGTCCGATGGAGGAACGTCTTATCCACAAAAATCTGCACAAAAACCCAGCAATCAGACCGAAATGTCCGATGGCTATATAGGTGTTAACAACGGCTTTACTAAAAAAGAAGCTCCTTTTAAAACCGCGGCCCTTGTGATCGAGAATGAAGGCCAAAAGCCAATTCGCATCCCAGCTGACCTCGCCGATATGCACACCGTGTTTGGAATCAGTGGCAAGGGCATCTGTGGTCTGATGCGGATGGCTAAGGAAAAGCGCCAGCGCCTGCAGGACATTTGGAAGGTTAAGAAGGAACAGCTCAGGAAAGCCGGCGCTACTGGTGGCAGGGCCGTACTTTATCTCCGATCGCTACTACTGTCCGGAGAAGACTTCGCCTACGTCGCCAAGAGCATGCCCGTCAATCCAGGTGCGGAAGCCTCGCCGCCCGTACATAGCAGCGGCTATACAATGGATCAAGCACCTGCTGACGGAGCCGCCGATGCACCTGAAATCGGCGAACGAGTGGATCCGCGTGATTACACGAACCTCTATGATTTCGCGAAGACATGCGCTTTCAAGAAGTTTAAACACGTCAGCAATGGCATGGCAGTCCGCTTCTACGACGGCACGGCAGATGTCAGCCACGGTCTGACGTACGCGGTCTACGCCGGTTGGAACATGATGCGAGGCCTTTATCTGGGCGTCCTCCGGGGCAACCTGGTCGAAGTCGTGGAGTAACGCGTAGGAATGTTGCGTTAGGTAAATCTGTGATGCATAAACCATAGCCGTGATACCCGCACTCGGCACCTCTTGTTGGGCTTTAGACGTGTAGAAAGCATATGTGACAATGCCGCGACAGGCCGTGTTTCGCGACTATGTTTCAATTCGAAACAGTCTGCCACGAGTTCAGGAAGTGGGCCATGGTAGTTGCCTCGGTCTGGGTTGGACGGAGCGGTCCACTAGGCGGCGCGATTATTGGCTCTGGTTATGCTCACGCGAAAATATTTGTGTTTCGATTCGAAACAGCCAGTTAGAGTTCTTACGGGAGGGGGGCTGCATGGTAGCTAGCTCCAGTTGGATTCAGTTGACGGTCAAGTCAGGCTGTCATGCTCGTTCGGCTCGCAGCGCTCAGATGCCTGAGTGGTGTTTCGAATCGAAACACGGATACATACTCGAATGTCCGGCGACAGCTAGCCGGGCACCGCAAATAAGCCAGATACTTCGCTGTTTCGAATCGAAACAGCCTCGTGTATATCGAACGTTGGCACGGCCGTTTCGAATCGAAACATGAACCGACTTCACCTAAACTGGCGCCTCGGTTCGAGTAAAAACCGGACGTCTGCGCTTTGTACACTGCCAGCCGTTTCGAATCGAAACACGGCGTTGATCTGCCGGCCGACACGGCGGTGTTTCGAATCGAAACATGCCCTCTGCGCTTAGTTAGATGCCGACCAAATCGAATCGAGACACGCCGTTGAGCTACCGGCTGACCGCGAAGCGTTTCGAATCGAAACACGACGAATCTCAGCCACCGGTTTGTGAGAACGTAGCCAAAAAAGACGACCCGAAGATCGTCTTTTGCATGAGAGTCCGGCGTAAGCTACCGCTAGACAGGCGAAGATTCGCGCGAAGCGGAGATTCTTGATGGGCTGCCAGTTCCACGGCGCCCTGGGCTTCGGACAGTATTGTTGGCTGCTTCTCTACGGCTGCGGCGTCCCCCGATTTCCGATCAGGAGCCGCGCCAGCCGCTTCGCTTGCTAAAGATGCTGGAGGCTGCGGGGTTGTCAGCGATCCGTGTTGGCCAGCTACATTTTGCTCGAGATCCGATCGCAAATTCCAGACTCTCCCACCGTGCCGTAAGATGCTTCCGTCGAGACTAAGAGGGTGTAGACAAAATGGCATTGTCAAGTTGCCGCAGCGGGTCGCGCTTCGATAAAATGATGAGATGACAGGTTCCCAACTTTACCGCGGCTTCCGCTACCCTCGGGAGATCATCAGCCATGTAGTGTGGCTCTACTTCCGGTTCTCGCTGAGCTTTCGCGACATCGAGGAGTTGATGGCGAGCCGGGGTATCGTCGTGACCTACGAGACGATCCGTCAATGGACTCTGCGGTTCGGCCAACAATTTGCTAATGAGCTGCGCCGACGTCAGCCACGACGGGGCGACAAATGGCACCTCGACGAGGTCGTGCTGACGATCAAAGGCAAGCATCATTACCTCTGGCGCGCAGTTGACCAGGACGGGCATGTCCTGGATGTCCTCGTGCAGGGCAGGCGTGACCGGCAGGCGGCCAAGCGATTCTTTCGCAAGCTTCTCAAGGGCTTGCGCTACGCGCCACGGGTTCTGATTACTGACAAGCTCAAGAGTTACGCGGCCGCCAAGGCTCAGATCATGCCGGGCGTCGAGCATCGCCAGCACAAGGGTTTGAACAATCGTGCCGAGCTATCGCACCAACCGACGCGGCAGCGAGAACGGCAGATGCGCCGCTACAAGTCACCGAGGCACGCGCAGCGTTTTCTGTCGGCGCATGGGCCGGTCAACAACGTCTTCCGATGCCAGCGCAACCGCCTGTCGGCGCAGCAGTACCGGCACGTGCGTACTCAAGCGTTTTCTCTCTGGAATGAGGTCACCGATGTAGCGAAAAGCGCTTAATCTGCGACATCTGCTACCCCGGACGAGGCCATTTCGCCCCTGATTCCGAAACTCGTCTCGTCGGCTCAGCAACTTGACAATGCCCCTCGATCCGTAGGTGGGGCTCGTTCTTGAGAAGTTGTTTATACAACAAGGCAACTATCTGGATCGCATCCACAGCACGAACTGGTAACGCCACTGCTGCGCGACCACGCTGGATCACCCGAACGAAGTAGTGCGAATCCTGGAAGTCGATATGAAGCGACTTATCGTGCGCGCGGCCATGTCCGTCGAACTTTACGCTCGGGATCAGGTTCTCGAATAACGCCAGAGCCATGTACGCCTCTTGCACCGTCAACTGCACGATGATCTTGTTCTGCCAGTCGAAGTCTCTACGGCCGCCACCGCCGCCCAGAGCCTGCGCGCCTTCGATCTGGATCGTGCACTGGTTGCCAGAGCGCGTGCGCGCCTCGCTCACGCACAGTGCCGCCGAGCTGCCAAATATTTTAAAACTGTAGTAGGGCGGCTCGGCGGGCACGGCCTGTCCCGGCGCTGCGGTCGCCGGCCGATCCACCAACTGCACGCCAGCGCCCTGGAGGTAGGCGACAGCCCGGGCTCGGTTGCCCGGATTTGCGTTCGCAGCCTTGATGGTGTCGATGCCCGCACATCCGTCCATCTTGGCCGCGGTGATGATCGCAGACAGGTCGAACTGGAAGCCCAACTGCTCGACCGTGCGGCGCACGCCTGGCGCCAGCGCATGAACCACGGCCGCCAGCTTATCGCGGCGCTTGGTCTCGCCGGCGGCGAACCATCGCAGGTCGTCCGCGAACGCCTTGCCCTCGGCAGTGCCGACAAGCTGTCTCAGCTGTTCGCTTGTGACGGATGGCAGTCTGGCCGCGGCCAGGGTTTCGAGGATGGTGGACAGCTTCATTTCGGGTCGTCTTTGATTCGCGTGAACTTGTAATCGGCGGCGGAACGCTCGAGCGCGAGGCCGAGCACGTCCTTCAATTCGTCCGGCCTGGCGCCGCTATCCAATTGTCCCTTCGCGAACGTGTTACGCAAGGTCCTGCCGCCAGCTCGAGAAGTGTCCAGGCCTGCGCGCTCGAAGGTCGCGCGGATCTGCTTGTAGACGGTTTTCTTGGTCATCTTCCCACCCTGGACGTTCGCGGGAAAGACGAAGTCGCCGGGCAGCGCCAATTCGGTCACCATCCGCTTCCGTTCATCCAACCACGGCCGCAGCTCGGCAACGCCTTCGCGGGGCAGGGGAGCGATGTGCTCGTAGCTGGTGTCGTGCTTTTCCGCGGGCGTGATAGTCAGGTCGACCGACCCATCGAGCGCCACCTGGTTGCCGACCTCGTGGACGAGAAGGCCGATTGCCTCGGCGACGCGAAGGCCGGCCAGCGCCATCACGACCTGCATGGCGCGATTGCGCCGGCGCTTCCAGCCATCGAACGGCGTCACGCGGCGCCGCCGCGGTGGATCCGCCGGCAGAGCATCGAAGAACCGCTGCAGCTGGTCGGGCGATAGGGCGCGGCCAGCATCGTCCTTCGGCAGCTTGGTCCGGTCGGTGGCAAGGATCGCCTGCTTCGCTGGATTGGGGACGACGCCGAGGTGCTCGTAGCAGCGTTCGAGCAGGCGCAGGTAGCGGTATCCGATCTTGCTGTTGAGGACGCGCTTGCCGCCGTCAACGCGGTTGACGAAGCGGACCAGGTCGGCGTGCGTGACGCTCGAGAGCGTCTTTCCCTCCCCGGCGATCCATGCGGCGACGTTGGCGAACATGAAGGTGTACGTCTTGGCCGACTCACGCGACACGGACCGAACCGTGCCATCGGCGCGCAAGCGCCGACCTGTCTTGGCGAATGCGTCGGTGGTGATGAATTCCTTGAACGCCTGGACCGGGTCTTTGTCCCACGAAGTCAGGTTTTTCATGAGTGGGAGGAGAGATGGAGTTGCAGCCAAGTATATCATAAAAGGTAACTAACCCACGGTTACTTAGCCGTACCCGAAGGGGTATGTTTCGGCCGCGGTCTTCGGTTCCGCCCAGGGGCTCTCTCTGCTCTCTTTTTGCTCTTTGCTCTTTCTCGGTCCTTTTAGCACTGGGTCCGATCGAGCGGCCACGGACGTTCGGATGTTGAATAGTTTGAGGCGTATCTGGAGGGGAGGGGTAGGTTTATATCTGTGGGTTAGTTACCTTTCGATGCGCCGGGTAACCTGCCCCCCGTTAGAAACAGGGATTAATCTGCAGCTGTTGAGAAGATTTCGAAGCTAGTGAGACAATTCGACGGGATAACTTGCGCTAAAGTCTGGTGACAAACGGCCTCGAATCCAACGCTGCGAAGTAGGCGGCCTCGAAAGTTCAGGCCTGGCCGGTTAAAGCCCCGGCCAAAACGCAGTCGCCACCGTCGGACACCGCTGAGGAACCAGCGAAGTCCGACCCGTTGGTCTCGGCCTCGACCAACGCGTCTATCGTCCCAGCCCGCGGCAACAAGAACGTTCCGTGCACCGCCAGGATGTGTCGTTCGGGATGACACAGATCAAGGGCGAGGGCCGCAAGCCCTTCTCGTCCTATGCGGTGACGTTGTGCTCCGAGACTGGTTCGTACGAAAAGCAATTCATCGGCGAGCACCTCGCGGACTTGGTGACTGATCTGGCAAGTTACCGTAAGCCCAAGGGTAATGCCGCTGGCGCTGTCCGCCGGAGCCGTGCCCGGTGGGACTCTTTCTGCTCTCTTTGTTCTTTTTGTTCTCTTCACTCTTTTAGCACCCTGGGGCGGGTAGCCAAGCGAAGGGCAGGGCGTGAGTCGTCCGAGGCGTGTCTGGAGGGGCCTTCTTTTTTTGTTTTATCTGTGTGTTAGTTTCATTCCTGGTTATAGCTTGTATGGCCAAGAGAAGGGTCTCGTCGGCTGGAATGCGATGAGGGTAAGCCTGCCGATTGGGGTGCAAACGTTTAGCTCCGCTGGATACAAACATCCAAGTCTATTTCTGCGATCCTCATCATCCGTGCAACGTGGCTCAAACGAAAACACCAATGGGCTCTTGCGGCAGTATTTCCCAAAGGGCCTGGATCTCTCAACCTACTCAGTCTGCCCTTGTTCCAAGGATCTTTACGTACGGTTTTGTTCACGCATGCGTTCATATGGCCTCCTCAAAAGTGGCCAGCCTGCCCATCTCCTTGGCAAAGTCGCGCGCCTGCTTGGGATTGACGACAGCTACGGCTACCGCGACAGCGCTTTCTTCTTCCTCAAGATCAAAGCCGCGTTTCCCGGAAATCCGTGAAGAACCAAATTTCTTGCGCGACAAGTCCCTTGAGCATAAGCCGAGGTCACGCTCTGCTTGAAAAAATTCGTCGCCTACTCAACAATTCGACACAACCAAAAGTCCGGATTTCCGGCCGCGGGATGTGAAGATGGGCACGAGGGCCCATAGTGAGGGACGGCTAACAGGGGCGGCTAACTAACTTGCGAAAATAAACCAATTAGGTTAAAATTTACCTATGGAGAAACGAACCCCACACTGCAGGCTGGCCGTAGTTCGATCGTTAGTAGACGCTGGCAAGGTACGCACCACGCACGCGGCGCGAGTTGGTGCAAATGAGCTTGGGCTTGCATTCTCTGAGATGTTGGATGTGGTGATGGCGCTGACGCCAGCGGACTACTACAAGAGCATGACCACCCGTGCCGATCACACGATATGGCAGGACGTGTACCGCCCAAGCACGCAGGCGGGCGACGTGTATCTGAAGCTGACGGTCATTGATGACGTGCTGATTGTGTCCTTTAAGGAGCTATGAAAATGAAATGTCCTGTTTGCGGGGCGGCTGAACTGATCCACGACACGCGCGACCTTGCCTACATCTACAAGGGTGAAAACACCGTCATTGCAGCAGTGACGGGCGACTTTTGCCCGGCCTGCGCCGAGTCCGTCTTAGATGCAGCGGAGTCAAACCGCGTCATGCGTGAAATGCGTTCCTTCTCCAAACAGGTGAATGCGGCCATCGTTGATCCCGGCTTCATTATCAACGTGCGCAAGAAGCTCGATCTTGATCAGCGCGAAGCAGCCGAAATCTTCGGCGGTGGCATCAATGCCTTCTCGCGCTACGAGAACGGCAAGACCAAGCCGCCGCTGGCCTTGGTCAAGCTGTTTAAGCTGCTAGATCGTCACCCCGATCTGCTCAACGAAGTCAGAACAGCCTGAACTTTTGCGGGAAGCCAAGCGTCAGTCTAATCGACCAATTTGTTCGGCCTCCCTGATAGACGAATCTAGATTATGTCGCATTAAGAATATTAGCGCGCCAAGACGGTTCAGGTCAGCTTGGCTGATTCTGTCACCGGCGGCGGAGTTCTGACCGAAGAGGTAGGCTCGACGGCTGTGGTGCAACCTGCAGCCCGGCATTCTAGCCGAGCTGCAGGTTTGCACCACAGCCGGTTGGCTTACCAGATTGACTTGCCCGAAGTGTCCTTCAGGTTGGCCTTCCAGGCGGCTTCCACTTCCTTAACGACCGCCACAGGCATCGGTACATAGTCCAACTCGGCGGCCGCAGCAGTGCCGTTCTTGAACGCGTAGTCGAAGAAGCTCAGCACTTCCTTGCCCTTGGCGGCGTTGGCCTGCTGCTTGTGCATCAAGGCGAAGGTCGCACCGACGATCGGCCAGGCGGCCTTGCCCGGCTGGTCGGTCAGTACCACTCCGAAGCCGGGTGCCTTGGCCCAGTCGGCATTGGCTGCGGCGGCCTTGAAGGCCTCGTCGCCTGGCTGCAGGTAGTTGCCGTCGTGGTTCTTCAGCTGGGTATGCGCCAGTTTGTTCTTCTTGGAATAGGCCCACTCGACGTAACCGATTGCCCCCTTGATGCGCTGGACGTTGGCGGCGACGCCGTCATTGCCCTTACCGCCCACACCCACCGCCCATTTCACGGCGGTGCCTGCGCCGACCTTGCTCTTGAACTCGGCGTTCGTCTGCGACAGGTAGTTAGTAAACAGGAAGGAGGTGCCCGAACCGTCGGCGCGGTGCACCACGGTAATGTCTTCCGCTGGCAGCTTGACCCCAGGGTTCAGTGCCGCGATTTCTGGCGCGTTCCACTTGGTGACCTTGCCCAGGTAAATGTCGGCGAGGACAGGGCCGGTTAGCTTCAGTTGACCCGGAGCAATACCGTCCAAGTTCACGATGGTCACTACACCTCCCATGATGGTTGGGAACTGCATCAGCCCTGCTTCGTTCAGCTCCTCTACCGACAGCGGCATGTCCGACGCACCGAAATCGACAGTCTTTGCCTTGATCTGCTTGATGCCGGCGCCCGAACCGATTGACTGGTAGTTCAGGCCGTTACCGCTGGTCTTCTTGTACATTTCGGCCCACTTTGCATAGATCGGGTAGGCGAAGGTCGAACCGGCACCGGTGACGTCCATGGCTAGCGCCGCAGTGCTCGCGAACGCGGCGGTCGTGCCGATGAGAATAGTAGCCAGCAGTTGCTTCATGCGCATATCGAACCTTTCAGGTTATTAGAGGGTTAGTCCACGCAGTGTAGTTAGAAAATATAACAGGTTTGTGACAACTGGCGCTGACATTGCAGTCGCGACGAGCGCTTGCGGTAGGGGAGCGTCGCGAGGTTGGGCGGAGCCGCGCGTGTCATTCTGAGGTCATATCGCACAGGCACCATCACGCCTAAGGCTCGCAATATGAGAAACGATGCAGCCTCGTTGATTCCAACTCTCGATAGCAATTTCCAGGGGATACGCCAGTGAAGCTACCTTATGCCTTGATCGTGCCCTTTGCAGCGAGCGCATTGCTTGCCGCATGTGGCAGCGATTCTTCCAGCCGGAACACCAGCGGGGCCACGGCCGCCATACCGCAGCCTACGCGGACCATCGTCATGGTCTGGGACGGCTTGCGGCCAGATTCGGTTAACGCGACCGACACGCCGAATCTGTACGCGCTGCGCCAGAGCGGTGTCAACTTCAGCGACAACCACTCGACCTATCCGACGTTCACGATGATGAACGGTTCGTCGTTCGCCACCGGTTCCTTCCCCAAGACCAGTGGCTTCTACGGCAACACGTTCTGGACGCCACCGCAAGGCAGCGCCAACACCATCCCGGCCGGCAACTCAGCGGGTGGGGCCAGCCAGGATTACCAGGATCCGGTCTTCACTGAGGACTACCAGGTCTTGAGCACGCTCAATAACTACTATGGTGGGCAGTTGCTGCTCGTGAAGAGCCTGTTCGCTACCGCCCAGAGTGCTGGGCTGGTCACGGCCGCGATCGGCAAGTCGGGCTCCGCCTATATCCAGGACCTTGGCAAGGGCGGTTATTTCCTGGACGAAAACACGGTCAAGCCACGTAGCTTGGCAACCGAGCTGCAGAGCAATGGCTTTGCGCTGCCAGCCAATATTGTCAAGGATTACGGGGGCGCAGATGCAGTGACCCTGGCCGCCAACAACGGCAACCCGACCGCGCGCGCCGGCTACATTACTTTCAACACCACCGCTTATGACCCCAACGGCCAACTAGCTATCGCTGCGCGCGACTCGAGCGACATGACGCAGGGTGCGCCCGAGGATGCCGCCAACAAGTACATGATGTCGGTGTTTACCCAATACATCCTGCCGCAGAAGAAGCC
>Ga0366780_1089_pt1 | contig 13985 bp, 9 predicted proteins | sample BONcelN113001E11_FD_207073 | JGI IMG/M metagenome (GOLD analysis project Ga0366780, IMG submission 207073) | Enriched cells from coal bed in the Powder River Basin, Montana, United States - BONCAT cells N11 rep2 HSBNCT.N11.300.1.E11 ...
CTAATATTACAGAACAAGTTACATCATAATATCGGCATTTTAACGCCTTAAAGAAGTAATCGTGAACGCTTTAGCCCGTTATTTATGTAAGGATAATTTGGAAACTTGTGCTGTAGTACTAACTGAAGTGTCGGAAGAATCCGGTACTATCATTAATCTTAGGAGGGAAAAAGAATGTTAATAAAAAAACTCAGTTGGTTTTTATGTGCAGCTATAATTGCCGGTTTCACCCTGGTATACGGCAACTTACCGGTTAGAGCCGCAACCACCCATTATTTTGCAGAAGGCGGTTGGAATACGATTCAGCAATGTATTAATGACAGCAGTGTGTTGGATTATGATACAATTGTGCTGCCGGGAGAAACCTTCAGCATCAGTTCAACAATAACAGTCAACAAAAAACTGACAATACAGGGACAGGGTTATAATCAAACCAAACTGGTTGCAACGGGGAGCGTTACCCGCCTGATGAATATTAGTGCCGACAATGTAAGAATAAAGGACATTAATTTCACAGGTTCATCCAATTGCGCTACGGGAATGAGAATCCATAACAAACAGGATTTTGCCATTGTAAATTGTGAATTTCTTGATTTGTATTCCCGGGGCGTTCTTGTTGAAGCCGGCAGCGGAAGCGGAAGAGGCGTCGTTGCGCACTGCAGGTTTATTGATGTTGATAGTGGTTCCGGAGTAGCAGTTTATGCAAACGACGGTACAAACGACGGGCAACCATTGGATCTTGGCTCACAAAATTGGGTGTTTGTAGAAAATTGTTATTTTTCAAATTGTAATCATGCAATCGCTTCAAACAAAGAAGCAAAATATGTATTCCGGTACAATGAAGTGTATAACTCCGGAACACAGGCAGTTGATACGCATGGGAAAGAATTTCTCGGAGACAGCCGTGGGACCAGAAGCTATGAAATCTATGAAAACTATATTTATCACCCTCATTTTGCAGGCATATGGATACGCGGAGGGGATGGCGTCATTTATAATAATGAAATCATTTTCGACGATAATCCCAATGTTCCCAAAAACGGCATCCTTCTTTCAAAAACCTCCGCATCAACACCACCTAGCGGTGATTATGACAAGACAACATTCCTGTACGCATGGGGAAATACTAAAAACGGCAGTCCTACAACCGTTGTGGTAAGAGTTAACCATGAAAATGAATTTACTGAAAATGTTCATTATTTCAATTATCAATTGACCGGATATACCCCTTATACCTATCCGCATCCGCTCGCGGGTGAAATAACACCCACACCCACACCTACACCTACACCTACACCAGTGCCGGTGAACTGGTATTCAAAAGTAAGCTTTACAGAAGGAACACATTCTTTGGGCTCGGGGAACACCGGTATACAGGAAGTGGAATTCGACTTCAATACTTACTATAACCAGAGAGACGGGGTTGTAGGTTATGCCGGATATAATACCGATATTGTAGGTTACGCTTCTTTCTCCTTCGCAATCCGTTCCAACAGCAGCGGTTATTTTGACGCCATGAACGGTACATCTTACCAGGCACTGACACAGATACCATACAGTGCAAATAATACGTATCATGTACGGGCGGTTGTTGATCTTGCTGCAAACACCTATGATGTATGGATAACGCCTCCCGGCCAGAGTGAAATCATGCTGGCGAACGATTGGGCATTCAGGTCGGCTACTCCTGATATTAACGATCTAGGACAGGTATGCGTAAGAAGCTATAATGATAATGATTTCAGTATAGATGACCATACCATATCTGAGGCAGCAGCACCCACACCCACACCTACACCTACACCACTGCCGGTGAATGGGTATTCAAAAGTCAGCTTCACAGAAGGAACACATTCGTTGGGTTCGGGGAACACCGGTATACAGGAAGTGGAATTCGATTTCAATACCTACTATAACCAGAGAGACGGGGTTGTAGGTTATGCCGGATATAATACCGATATTGTAGGTTATGCTTCCTTCTCCTTTGCAATTCGTTCCAACAACAGCGGCTATTTTGATGCCATGAACGGTACATCTTACCAGGCGCTGACACAGATACCATACAGTGCAAATAATACGTATCATGTACGGGCGGTTGTTGATCTTGCTGCAAACACCTATGACGTATGGATAACGCCTCCCGGCCAGAGTGAAATCATGCTGGCGAACGATTGGGCATTCAGGTCGGCTACTCCTGATATTGACGATCTCGGACAGGTATGTTTAAGAAGCTATAATGATAATGATTTCAGTATAGACGACCATACCATATCTGCATACTGAGGTAGCGGTGCCTGCACCCACTCCTGCACCGACCTTCACCCCCGCACAAATGCCGCACAGACAGGGAGACGGATCAAAACCACTGAAAAAGTCATCTTTTTATGATAATAAAGGTCCGAAGCCCGCATAATATGCTAAAAATTTATATAAAGGGAGATGCGACAGATTGAAGGAATTACGTTTTGGTTATTATGATTGTATTATTACACCGCCTGTATCGATAGGACTTGCAGGATATGAGAAAAGGGATGTGCATGGCTTTGGTAACAGCGGAGTTATTGACGAGTTATATGCGAGGGCACTTAGTTTGAAGAGCGGAAATATACAATTAATTATTATTACAGTAGACGTTTGCCTTCTTGATGAAAACACGGCAGACATCATTAGAGAAAAAGTCGCAGAAAAACTGATGATTCCTGTTGACAATGTAATGCTGAACGTCTCCCATACCCATTCCGGCCCGCGAACAATGATTGACCCTTCAAACAGCGATTCCATGGAATCAAGGACCATAAAGGCATATATGGCGGAGATGGCTGCAAAAATTGTGTCCATTTGTTCACAAGCTAGTGCCATAAGCTTAAAGGGTATGGTGTATTCCACTACTTTCACAGCATCTGTAGGCTATAACAGACGTTATACGATAGTGAATGAAAATGGAAATGACGGGATAAAAATGCTTTTCAGCTTATGGTGGAATCCCGGGCATGAAACCAATGGAGTTGTCGACAATAATATACCGGTGCTTGTCGTAGAGAGGGTTGACGAAAAGGATTATGACTCTTATTTCAGCCAGTCCGGCTATGACAGGATTGTAATATTCAATGTGCCTGCTCATCCTGTTGTATTGGGTGAGGACAGCAGATATGTGAGTGCCGACTATCCCGGAGCAACCAGAAGATGCATTGAAAGCACTCTTGGAAATGGGACGAGGGCAATGTTTTTACTTGGCGCATGTGGGAATGTGAATCCCTTCTTTGCATGTCAGAATAACCCAAAAGCAGTAGAGATCCTTGGAAATGCGATAGGATATGGAATCTGTGCATCACTTTCGAGAAGGAGGGAAATTGAGTTTGATGGTTTAAATGCGGAATCTGAAATTATAAAGCCAAGAGACGGTGTTCATGATAAAAGGGTCGTTACTCAAGTTTTCAGGATTGGTAAGTCAGTGATCTCCGCAATTTCATGTGAATGCTTTACTGAATTGGGCATACGGATAAGAAATGGATCCGGATTTGACCAAACTCTTGTTGCGGCTAATTCAAACGGAGGCTGCGGCTATATTCCCGACAGGGAAGCTTTTAAAACAGCAGGCGGCTATGAATTGCAAAGTGCGGCAGATTCCGGGTTCGATGAGGATTTGCTAGACAAAATAGCTGACAGTGTAACAGGCATTCTTAATAGGATTTAATATTTCCTTACTCTAGCCAGTATCTCACCGCAGTAAGGGATAATGCCAATCTTTTTATAAGAAGAATAATGTATAAGACCTGAAAGGACGGATATTAATTATCATCCGTCCTTTCAGGTCTTACGCTGCTTGTTGTATTTTTCCTGCTTTTATTAGCATTTCATAATACTTTTTATTTTTTTATGTAAGCTTCGTATGCTTTTTGCTGTAAGGCTACCGCTTCTTCCACTTTCATGGCTTTGAGCCTTTCAATGAATTTGCCGTAATTGTCGAAAGATTCCTTTCCCAGGACAAACTTATCACACATTTCAAAAATATACGTTTCAATATCATTAAAAATTGAGGCATATTTCTCGGAGTCTTCCGGATTCATTACCAACACCGGTACAATCCTGGAAAAAGGATCAAAGTCGATGGAGCTTTTCCATGCATTAATGGAATCTCTTGAATAATCGGTTACAACATACTGCTGGAAGTATCTTACATCTTGAGTGGCCGGCCATTTGCATACAGCCATGCTCCATTTCCCTAAGGCAATATTCATCGCCAGCCCGTCGGGATTCTTCCTGATAAGATCGGTATACACAGGATTGCCGTCAACCATGGTATAGGATTTATCCTCAATACCGAAATTCATCAAGAGATTTCCTTCTTCCGTATAACCGTAATTCAACCATTTCATTGCCTCTTCCGGATATTCACAAGCAGTTGTTATAGCTACACATCCGGCATTAACAATATTTGTAATGAGGGAACCGTCAAAAACACCTTTCTGGCCGTCGGGTCCTTTCAGATAAGGAATTCCCGCAACCTTGAAGCCGGGATCTACTGTGGCCATAGCAGTCATAAATTTGGTAGGCTGGTAATGAAAAACAAATCCTACCTGGTTGCTCATGATCTTGGCATCCAGCTTTGTCCTGTCATTCAGCAAATAATCCGGATCCAGCAGTTTTTCATTATATAATTTGTTGGCAAACCTGAGAGCTTGTTCAAATTGCGGATCCATTGGTCCGAACTGAATCTTTCCGTCCCTCAGATAACAGCCGACATTAGTATCCCAGGCCCATGTGAGAAAACCGATGGAATGTGCGGAGCTTGAGTAGAAACCGCCGTCAGAGTAGCATGCACCGCTCATCGGCCAGACAGCCTTTCCATTGACTTCAGGTATTCCGGTCTTGAAGGCCTTTAAAACAGTGTACAGCTCATTGATGTTTGTCGGCACGCTGAGACTTAGCTTATCAAGCCAATCCTGCCTTATGATCGGACCTTTGTATATATTGTTTTCGGGAGTAATGATTACCTGAGGAAAAAAGTACATTTCTCCATCGGCGTTCGTCATATTTCTTTTGATGCTGGGATATTCATTCAGGAGCTTGACGAAATCCTTTGCATAGTTGTCAATCAAATCATTTAGCTTGATTATGACTTTATCCTGTGCATATTTTGTAACGCCGCCTTTTGCATTGGGCCAATCATATTTGATAAGGTCGGGAAAATCTCCCGAAGCAATCAAAAGATTGAATTGCTCTTCGCCTGCACCGGCTGTCGGGTGGATCCAATTCACGTGGACTCCCGTCCTTTTCTCCAATTCCTTAAATACTTCATGGTCATTTAGGTCTTTGCAGGACTGGGCTGTTGCCGGATCCATCTCTGAATAGACGGTAAGCTTGGTCAGCTTGCTATTGTCAATAATAGAGGTACTATTGCCTGAGGATGAAGCCGTTGCATTATTAACGGAAGTTGTAATTGAAGCGGTATTGGATGTAGTGCCGGATGAGTTGTTTTTGGTACATCCGGCCATTGTTCCCGATACCAAAAGAAGAGACAGGATAATGGTAATAATCAATCGAAAACCTTTTTGCATGATATTCCTCCTAACGTTTTATTGAGATTGGTCAATCATGATTGATTTGATACAGGCCTGAAAACAATATATTACTGTACCCGGATATTGTAAATAAGCAATCATATAATTAATGTTCAATATTTGACAGTGTTAATATATTTTTTGTGGAAATCAATTGTCTTTACAAACAAGAATATGCAGAAATTATTAATACTACAGCGAAACATTTTATGTAATTTCTCGCTGTAGTATTATTCATTCTTCAAGAATGCTCTCTTTATACTGTCCCGGGGTTATGGAATCATATCTTTTAAATATTCTGATAAATGTACCGGGACTGTTATATCCTATCCTTTCGGAAATATCGGAGATGGAGATATCGCTTTCCTGCATTAATTTCTTAGCTCTCTGCATCCTGCAGCGATTCAGATAATCGTTGAAATTGTAACCCGTTTGCTCCTTGAAAAACCTTGAAAGATATGGGGTCGTAAGGTCAAAATGGTCGGCAACGCTCATGAGCGACAGATTTCTATCCGCATATTCCGATTCGATATGCTTTATGATACTGTCACGGAGATATGTGTTGTGGCTGGCCTTTTTTTCAGTGATATGGGTGCACAGCTTCTTCAGGTTGCTTTTTATATATTCAAATACTTCATAGACACTGCCTTTATTATTCAGATCCGGCATCAGGCCGATGCCTTCATTGAAATATTCATTAAAGTCAAGCTTGAGCTCTTCCAATATTTTCAACAGAGTACTGATCAGATTGCTGAAAAGGCAGTGTGCAAGCTTGACCGGAATCTCACGTTCTTGAAAGTTTGTCCGGTAAATTTCTTCAAGCAGGGTTTCTGCCGACATATAGTCTCCCAGCTTGACATGGTTGATCAGCTGCTGTTCCTTTACGATAGGATAGTAAATGCTGTTTGTACAGGACTGAACCTGATTGTAATGCATGATTTGGTAATTTCTGCGTACGGAGATGTAATCCAGTGCTGTGATGGCTTCATTGTAAGATATGCAGACCATATCCAGGGAAGTATATTCTCTGCCTATTCCTATGCCGGCGTTGATTTTCAGGTTCACATCCACCAGTTCTATAACTTCCTTCAGAGCGTTTTCAATTACAGATACGTTATTCTCACTCCCGTTTATATCTGAATTTATCAATAGCGCAATCCTGTTTTCATCAACTTCAACGGCATAAGAGTGAAACTTTTTATTGAGCGTCTTTTCAGCGATGCTGGAAGCTGCAAATCTGGAGAAATTATTGTAGCTCTGAGTGACGCCATGTGTCTCATTTCCATAGCTGTGGATCTGCATCACTGCAACAAGGAAACAGCCGTATGGCATATGGATGGAATAAAGATCCATTGATTCCTTTATCTTTTCCATATTGGTCATACTTTTGATCAGCTGCAGTAAAAAATGCATTCTTGCAATAGCAATATGAGAAGCCAGTCTGGATTCCATTTCCCTGGACGCCTTGAACATATCGGATAACGTGTTGTAAATGATTTTATATTCACCGCTTTTTTGTATGCCTGCCTTGTTCATATTGGATTCTATTACACCTACAATATCTCTTATAGGCTTGCAATTTCTTTTGGAGAGATGCCATGACAGAGTGAGTGCCAGACAAAATGCCAGTATTATGGCTGCCATATAAAGATATCTTACGGGTGATATCTTTTCCATAATATGACTTTCAGGTATAACACTGAAGTACTTCCATTTGTTTTCACTTGATGATGTATAAGTAACGATATACCCGGTGTTATTTTCACTGATTCTCAAATGTCCGGAGTTACCGGGAAATAAAGAACTGTCAAGTGAGTTTATTATTTCCGGAATCTGCAGGTCTTCTGAAGATGCAATCAGCTGTCCATTCTCATCCATAATACCCTGGTAATTTTTCCATTCCTCCGAATTGCTCTCTCCAAACATCCTCCAAACCTTTTCTTCATCTATAAAAGTGATAAGGAAAGCACGGCCGCTGGTATAGAACGGTAAGGATTGCACACATGTTATAATCCTTTTGGGGATATTATATTCGTCATATACAACAGACGCCTTCCAGTATTGCCTGGGCTTTGCTTGCTGAAGCCTGTCAAAGCATGCCGGGTAATCCATGTCCTGAAACTTTCTGAAGTCCTTGAAAAATGAACTGTTTTCATAAAAACCGGTATTGGTGACAACAACATTGTTTTTTGGGAAATATATGCCTAATACATCCGTGATTTCGATTATTGATGCTCCGTACTTGTTAAGTTCATCTCTGATATCCTTGATGCTGTAAAGAAAATCTACCCTGTTTGCCGGTTTGGAGGTATATAAGGTGCTTATTATGGCGTTTGACGACAGTTGTCCCTGCATGCCGTGAAGCTGTTTAAGATATGCATCCAGATTATTCCTTCCCTGATTCATAAAGTCGATATTGGATGAGATTATATGCCGGTTGAGTATGCCCAATACTTTTCCATAGGTAAGAAAGGCAAGTATAAATATAGGTATTACTCCCATAATGGTGAAAGAAAAGAAAAATTTGAAAAATAGTTTTTTGTCCTTCAGACTGAAGAATTTTGAAAGCCTGCTTAATAGTAATTTTGTCAAAAGTACCACCCTCTATTAAAAAAATGTGGATTTTGCAATTTACCGGAACCATTTCTGCTTTATTATAACATATTATCAAACAGAAGGTACAAAAATATATATTTGTTATACTATCTGAAGAAGCTTGAAATTACAGCTATGAAAGCATACTCAATTTTTTTATGTCAATTTTTGCGTATTGTATTAAAAATTATGAATCCTCTATGTCAAGAATCGATTATGTATTTCACATTTATTTATTTACTATCGGGCTGCAGCCTATAAAATTAGCATATGCGGTATAATTATTTCTTAAAGGAGCAGGTTAAATGATCAAAACAAGCGGTAGTAAGCAATTGGTGGAAACAGTCCGGAAATACAAATATTTATATCTGATGGCGGTGCCTGTGCTTCTCTATTATCTGGTTTTCAAGTATATACCGATGTACGGCGTTATTATTGCCTTCCAAAAGTATTCTCCTACTATCCCGTTTTTTGAAAATGAGTGGCGGGGATTGCATAATTTCATTGAATTCTTTACAAGCGTTTATGCAGGAAGGATTATACGCAACACATTCATGCTGAACCTGTATGGACTGGTATTGGGATTTCCGGCGCCCATCATTCTGGCGCTGATGCTGAATGAGGTACGGGGTAAAATTTTTAAAAAAACCGTACAAACCGTCTCTTATATTCCCCACTTCATATCAACTGTTGTATCGGTGGGGATTGTCTTGTCCTTTGTTTCGTATGATGGCGTTATTAATGAAATCATCAATTGGTTTGGCGGTGAAAAAATTCAGTTCATGACCGAGCCCGGTTTCTTTTACCTGATATATACAATCTCAGGTATCTGGCAGAATATCGGGTGGAACAGCATAATATATCTTGCCGCAATAACTGCAATAGACCAAAATATGTATGAAGCTGCATATATGGATGGCGCTTCCAGGTGGCAGCAGATATGGAGAATTACCCTTCCCTGCATTTATCCCACCATCTCTATTCTGCTTATTCTGCAGATAGGCAGCATGATGTCCGTTGGCTTCGAAAAGGTGTTTTTGATGCAGAATCCGTCAATATATGAGGCAGCGGATGTAATATCAACATATGTATACAGGAAGGGGCTATTGGAGCTGAATTACAGTTATAGTGCAGCCGTAGGTTTTTTCAACTCCATTATCAATTTCGTATTGTTGATCGGGGCAAATTATGCAAGTCGGAGGTACAGCGAGACCAGCTTGTGGTAGAGCGGGTTCCTGCAAAATATTATTTGGGAGTGAGAAAATGAAATACGAAAAAACAGCTTCAAACCGGATTTTTGACACTACACTCATTGTGCTTTTAAGCATTCTGGCTGTGATTACCCTTTACCCTTATTATAATGTTGTGGTTTCTTCATTCAGCAATGCTGTTGAGCTTTATAACGGGAGCAAGCTGGTTTTGCTGCCGAAGGGCTTCAATTACGACAGCTACAGGATTGTTTTCCGCAACCCCATACTGCTGACTTCATATTTAAATACATTTATATATGTGGTCCTGGGGACACTGGTAAATATGCTTATGAACATATTCGGTGCATATTCGCTTTCAAAAAGGTATCTTCCCGGGATGAAGGTTTTTATGAAGTTGATTGTCTTTACCATGTTTTTCAGCGGGGGAATGATACCTACTTTCCTTCTGGTGTACGAGCTCCAAATGATTGACAGTATATGGGCAATGATACTGCCCAATGCGGTTGCTACAATGAACATCATCATTATGAGAACCTACTTCATTGGCATGGATCCGGCAATTGAAGAGTCGGCAAGGATGGATGGCGCACATGATTTCACAATCCTTTTCAAAATCATACTGCCTTTGGCGAAACCTGTATTGGCAGTTATAACGCTTTATTATGCAGTCGGACATTGGAACAGCTTTTTTGACGCACTGCTGTATCTGCGTACCAGGAGCAAATTTCCTCTTCAGATCATACTAAGGGAAATATTGATATACAACAACAAAACATTAACTTCCGGACAGGGTGTATATGAGGATACACAAGCGGTTTCCGAAAGCGTGAAGTATGCACTCATTGTTGTATCGACCGTACCTATTCTCTGCCTGTATCCTTATTTGCAGAAACACTTTGTGAAGGGGATCATGATCGGCTCCATAAAATAAAATTGTTTATAAAGGAATTCTATAAAAAATACGGAAAGGAGTTTACAGATGAGGTGGTTGCATCGGATTTTAAAATCGCCATAGGAAATATCGCACTGCATATTGCAGCCTGATGGGGCGGCGGCGCAAAAATGATCCAGCCCGGCGTATGCAGTGAAAAGACTACCGGGACTACGCACCTCAATGCCTGTACAGTTCAATCTGTTCTGGAGGTTTGCGGGAATGCGGATAATCAAGTCCGCGGAGAATGTTCGCGAAGCACTGGATATTGCTTACAGTATCGTATCCCGGGATGCTGCAGTGGGCGTGTTCCCTATGCGGGTGAAACATTGGTCCGCCTGGTGGATGTGAAAGGATCTGTATGATCCGGAATGGGGGATGCCGGAATCTTTATATTCAATTAATTAGAAAAGGTGGTACATAATCATTGAAAAAAGAAAATTCAGTTGCAAAATCATTTTCAGTACCTTCATGGTGGAATTCAAAAGAGGAACAAATACAAGCATATGTTGATACAGGGGTTTCAAAAGGGGTGGTAAAGCATTTGTCCACATCGCCCGGAGGCAGACAGGTTAAAGCAGTGATATACGGCGACATGGAACCGGAACTCAAGGGAACTGCAAATTTCAATTCGGCAGTTGGCGCAAGAAATCCGGATTACTATTTCAGAAGGGGATCCGGTGTTAGAAAAAGGCCTGTCATGGTAGTGCTTGCCGGTGTTCATGGCCAGGAAGTGGAAGGAATGGCGGCGTCCCTGTCATTGATAAATATTATGGAGACGGGCAGGGATTTATCGGGGAAAACACAGGAGGTATTATATGAAAAGCTGAATAAGCTTCGTTTAATCATCATACCTCTTGCCAACCCTGATGGAAGGGCCCGGGTCCCTTATGACGGATGGGTGGGGGAGCATGTTGAGGAAATGGCAAAATATGGACAGGGCACACGAAAAAATGGTGAACTATATCGTTGGCCGGGTTGTAAGGGAACACATCCTATGAAAGGGGATGTAGGTATACTGGGAGGATATTTCAATGATGACGGCGTTAATATGATGCATGATGACTGGGCTTCTCCCATGAGTGAAACAACCGTCGCAGTTTTAAAACTGGTATCGGAGGAAGGCCCGGATATGCTTTTGAATCTGCACAGCCACATGCATGATCCATCGATTCTTCCTACTGCTTATATACCGGTTCCTGCAAGGTTGAAACAAATAGAATTCAGGGAAATTCTGTATTCAAACCTTGTAAAAGAAGGTTATCCGTATGAGAAGCTGCCCATCCCATTCGAAGATGGTTCGAAGGGGAATACTCTTCCTCCTCTGAATCTTACCGGTTTGTTTTATCATGTCGGTGCGGATATGAGCCTCACTTATGAAAGTCCCCATGGCGTTATTGAAGGCGAAAACGCATACGTCTACGATGATTTACTCAATATCCACCACATATTGTTCGGTTCGGCGGCTGACTATCTTGGAGTCTTTTAAGGTCAGGCCGAGCTTGATGACGACGGAGAAATAATTTTATGCAGAGAGGTGACGAAGCATTGCAAAATATTAAAATCTTACATATCGGACTGGGACCGTTAGGGCAGAAAATCATTAAGTATATAAGCGAAAGAAAAGGTCTTGAAACTATTGGTGCAGTTGACACTGACCCGGAAAAAGCAGGTAAGGATATAGGAGAAATATGTTCTCTCGGAAAAAATCTCGGAATCAGGGTTTCATCCGATCCTGCGTCTGCAATGGCTGGAAAAAAGCCTGATGCTGTGCTGCTGACAACTGTTTCCAGCCTTGAAAAGCTTGCATGCCAGGTGGAGGAAATTGCCGGATATGGTCTGAATATTGTATCTACATGTGAAGAACTTTCCTTTCCGTGGGGTGTGCAAACAGAATTGGCATTAAAACTTGACGGAATTGCCAAAAAACATAATATTGCCATACTGGGGACAGGTGTAAATCCGGGATTCCTGATGGATTACCTGCCAATCGTATTGACCGGAGTATGTCAGGAGGTTAAAAGCATTAAAGTATCCAGGATCCAGGATGCATCATTCCGCCGTATTCCGTTTAAGAAAAAAATCGGCGCAGGTCTGACGCTGGAGGAGTTTAATGAAAAATGCAAGCAAGGAGCTTTGAGGCATGTAGGACTTACCGAATCAATCCATATGATTGCCGACAGAATGAAATGGAAGCTTGACGGTGCTGAAGATATCATTACTCCCGTAGTTGCAGCTGAAGATACAATATCAGGTGAAACTGTTATTCAAGCGGGAACGATATTGGGCGTCCAGCAAATCGGGAAGGGATATATCAATGGCGAAGAGAAAATCACCCTGGTATTCAGAGCATCCATTGGGGAGAAAAATCCGGCAGATACTATAGAAATCAAGGGGCTGCCTGATATTACATCTACCATACCCGGTGGAGTTAACGGGGATGTAGCTACCTGCGCTATTACAATTAATGCGGTTAGGTCCATAACAGGTCTTCCTGCAGGGTTAAAGACGATGGTTGATCTTCCTGTTACAGCTTTCTTCAGTGAGTGATGATTGCGGAAGTAAGCAATTTACACTCCTGCATGACGGTTCAATTAAGGATCGGCTGAAATATTAATTCCAATTTTATTCTGAATCCTGAATTCTTGCGGCTGAAAGCCGTGATACATATTCAATTTCAAGGAGGCGAAAGTAATGAAAACAGGTATGTTCAAAAAAACATCCGTCAGGGCATTGTCTATTGTGCTGCTTATTTGTTTTTCCCTGTTCTGTCCTAGTATTCCGGCAAACGCACGAACGGATGCTCTGCAGGACGGATTATTCCGGACGGTTCAGAATGCTGTCAATGAAGCATCTCCAGGAGACACCGTACAGATACCCGAAGGTACATTCACTTTTACAAAGCCTGTCTCAATCAACAAACCAATCATTCTAAAGGGAGCAGGCACCGATAAAACGGTAATACAGGCGGGGGGACTGTGCTGTATTACTGTAAATGCCGACAATGTGAGGATCGAGGGGATCAAGTTCACAGGAAGAACCGGATTTAACGAAGACAGGGCAATAGATGTGAGCAATGTGCGGGATTTCTGCATTATAGACTGTGAATTCAACAATATCGGAAGGGCTGGAGTTGTTGTTACCGGAGACGACGCCAGAGGGGTTGTTTCAAGCTCGTGCTTCATTGATATCTTTGCAGGAACCGGTGTAGTTGTGTACGGAGGCGGACATACAAACTGGAACAAGCCCCTTGAACTGGGTACGGAGAACGCGGTTTTCGTGGAAGATTGCTATTTCCTCCGCAATACGCATGGCATTGCTTCAAATGACGGCTCAAAGTATGTGTTCCGGCATAATGAGGTTGAAAATTGCCTGGACAACGCGCAGGCTGTAGATACTCATGGCCTGGAATTTGGCAGTATCCGTGGAAGCAGAAGCTATGAGGTATATTATAATTATATTCACAATAGTTCAAGCAATTTTGCCGGCATATGGGTGCGCGGCGGAGACGGCGTCATTTTCTGCAATGACATAAATGACACTACACATGGCATATTACTTTCCAACCTGACCACCCCTGATTTTAGCGTAGATTATCCGGCACCTGACCAGACTACGTTTCTCTATGCATGGGGGAATACGATAAATGCCCATGAGACTTTTCCTGAAGGCAATATAGTGAACGTA
>Ga0366780_1081_pt1 | contig 13876 bp, 9 predicted proteins | sample BONcelN113001E11_FD_207073 | JGI IMG/M metagenome (GOLD analysis project Ga0366780, IMG submission 207073) | Enriched cells from coal bed in the Powder River Basin, Montana, United States - BONCAT cells N11 rep2 HSBNCT.N11.300.1.E11 ...
TATCCTCCGGTTCGCTTTTCCGTTTAATCGTGTATTCATCGTGTATCCATAAACAGGAGGGTTCATGAAATTCGGCTACACCATCATCTACGTCCCCGATGTCGCAGCATCGCTGGCCTTCTTCGAGCGCGCATTCGGCTTCCCGCGCCGCTTTCTGCACGAGTCCGGCGACTACGGCGAACTCGACACCGGCGCCACCACGCTGGCTTTTGCGTCCCATACGATGGGCGCGCTGCACTTTGCTTCGGGCTACGTTGCCGCCAGCGCATCGGCGCAACCGCTCGGGATCGAAATCGCCTTCGTGACGCCGGACGTGGCCGCCGCCCATGCGACCGCGCTGGCTGCCGGCGCCAGCGAGATCAGCACACCAGAAGCCAAGCCCTGGGGCCAGATCGTGTCGTATGTGCGCTCCCCGGACGGCACCCTGGTCGAGTTGTGCACGCCGGTCGCGTCGGCATAATTTCACCTGTTATTTCGTCCACGATCCGGAGCCTGCCATGTCCGTCATTTTCCGCGCAAAATCCCTGTTCCTGCCGCTGTGCCTGGTGGCATCGGGCGCATTCGCGTTCTCGCTGGCCGATCTTTCGAACCAGGAGGCCAGCAGCGGCCTGAAGGCCGCGCTGGAAAAAGGTTCGATTGCCGCCGTCGGCAAGCTCGGAGTCGAAAACGGCTTCCTGCACAACGACAAGGTCAAGATCCAGTTGCCCGGCGTGCTGGAGCAGGCGCGGCCGTTGCTGAAGATGACCGGCCGCGGCCAGCAGCTCGATGAACTGGTGGTGTCGATGAACCGCGCGGCCGAGGCCGCGGTGCCGATGGCCAAGCCGCTGCTGCTCAATGCGGTGAAGTCGATGTCGGTCACCGATGCGAAAAACATCCTGACCGGCGGCGATAACTCGGTCACCAATTTCTTTCGCGAAAAGACTGCCGACCAGCTCGGCGTGAAGTTCCTGCCGATCGTGAAGAAAATCACCGACCGTTCGGGGCTGTCGGCCCAATACAACAGCACGATGGGCCAAGTGTCGAAGCTGGGCCTGGTGCAGCAGCAGCAGGCTACAGTTGAAAGCTATGTGACGCAGCGCGCGCTGGATGGCTTGTACACGATGATCGGCGAGGAAGAAAAAGCAATCCGCCAGGACCCGCTCGGCAGCGGCAGCAAGATCATCGGCAAGGTATTCGGCGCACTGCGCTGACGCAGGCATCAACGGCACGGAAGTCGATACTGGGTGCTTCAGCCGGCAGACAGCGCGACGACAGCGTACTTGTGCCTGAACACATCGATCACGGATTCATGCGGATTCGCGATCAACGGCGCTGAATGCTACAAGATCAATACGGACGGCACTGTGTTGGGAAACAAGATCACGGTCAACGGCCTGCCGATAGCATTTTCCATCTGAGAAGTTGACACTAATCCGATGCGTCGAATGGTGCGGCAACATGCCGGTAACGCATAGCGTTACCGGTTTTTTTTGCTTGCCCTGGGTAAAGTTCAAAAATGGAAGATGCTGCAGCGGCGATTCGCAAGACCCGCCGATGATCGGTGTCGCAATCTTGCCTGCCAAACGGCCGCCGCAACACCGGCAGCAGCTACAGTAATTGATAAAAATTTTTGAGTATCGGCCAAAATAGGCGAGTTTCCGCACGTATCTGTTGGGGATTAAAAAATACAGACCGCTGTATCAATAGGCAGAAAGTGCCAAATATTGAGATTTTGCAGCCTAACTTACCTGCTATCGGCAGCAGAACTTAACCCTATTAACGGTCTGATAATCAGTCGCAAAACCATCCACCAAGCATAAATACTGCCGAGACTCGATGCTGCATGGTCGTCCAGCAGACCATGTGCCACTTCATTTCTCAGGTTGGGGCCAAGGGGATTGGTAAATACAGCCCTTATTTCGAAGCTTGTATCCTTTCCAAGTACCGTATGTGCCTCAGGTAAATCCAATAAAGTACTTAACCCATTTTCATTCTCGATTCCATTCGGATCTACATTGCTTGTCTGTGCATTAGAATTTTTAAGTTGTGTCCTTACCATGTGCTCAAGCTGTGGGCACAATAGATGAACGGCGTTAGCAAAGTCATATTCAAAACCGAGCCAAAGCGCAGCGGCGGTTAGTTTCTGTCTGTTCGGAGGTACAAACGGGGAGTGATAACAAAGTTCTTCAAGAAACCTGTGCGTTACTCTGTGCTCCATCAAAATTTGGTGCAGCGCTGGTAAAATTTGACCCTCAACAAGCAGTTGCATTTCGATGGAGAAATGCTGTTGTATTTGCCTTGCCAAAACCTCTTGATTAGCCTTTTCATCCTCTCTGACAAAGCTTATTGCCGGTGTTCTAGCGACGATCCGACCATCTGCAGAAAAATGTGTTGAACTAAACAATGAGCTGAAAATATTTTGCTTCATCGACTCTTCGGCACTTTGTTTCAAAGAGTCATAACTTGGGCCGCCATATAGTCCAATAAAATACATTAATGCTATTTCAAGCGTTGGCTTTCCTGAAACATGAGACTTTGAGTCTTCAACTATGCTCTTGATATCAATGCAGGGTGTCTGAACAAGCCCCATTTCCCCTAAAGACGCTTCGCCCGTTTTTCTTAATTTATTTTGTATGTTGAGCAGTTTGTTATCTACATCGTGGGTTGCTCGGTGTTTAACTGGGATACGTCTGTATGCCTGAATGGCTTTTTCGTAAAACGAATTAGCGATTATTTGACTTGGTAATGTGCCGGAGACTCTTTGGCCTGCCTCCTGTTCAAAACATTCTGCAATTAATATCAGGCAACCAAGCAAGGCGGGTTCATTTTTGTTCTGTTTAAACTTCTTTCCTGCCAGCTCAAAATAAGAACGGGCGCCTTCAAAATTGCCTTTCGCTTGTAAGCCTTGTGCTAACGAGAAAAGTCTTTCCGCAATATCGCCATACTTTGCCTTTCCCAATCCAAGGCGATCTAACATCTGTGCTAGCCAAAGTGGCATAAACAGGTTTTCAATTTGATCAATTTTGAATGCAGAGAAAAGTTGTTCTTCTATATTTCCTAGCCTTACGTAATCCCCAATCTGTAAACATAGGCGGCCAGCTCGCTCCCAACAGTTCTCAATGTCTCCTCTCCAATTTTCCGGATTGATAGGATGCGCTGTATAGCCATCAATCGCTTTTATTGCATGGTTGGGTGTTTTAGGCTTTCGACAAAGCCAGAGAATATCAGCCAGTCTCGCCATCAACCAAAGATGATCGACGTTCTCAAGTATGATGTCAAAAAAAGCTAGATCAGTTGCTGTGAAATCATCTGGAATAGAAGAACGCCTGTTTTCCTGAAAGTCCTGAAATATCGGTCTGAATGGTTCATTGATGCTTTTTGCATCAATCATCATTGAGCAAGCTTGAGCCAGAAGCTGCATTATTTTTGATTTGGCTACTTCACCGCATTTTGCGTAGGTTTCAGCTTCCTTATTGAAAGCCTGAGACAGAGAGAAATGGCAATTTTCGCCTGTGTTTGCGGTGATGTCGCGCCAAGTCGAATTTAAAAAATCATCTTTAGTGAGTGTAATTTGCACGTTAGTTCGTGTTCCAGAGGTAGGTTGCTAATACTACCGCACAGCCCACAACCGAGACCACGCCTGATTGAAATACGATTGTGACAAATGCCGCAAGAACGATGAGTGCAATGCATGTACCTTCGATGTGTGGGAAGCGCAGCCCGCATTGCCGTTGTAGGGTGCGCCATGCGCACCTTTTCACCAAGCTGCATCCAATTAAATCCTGATCATCGGTTTCGACATTCCGGTACGCATGGCGCATCCTACAAGATTGAACATATTTGATGATAAATCAGGTGGAGTATGCCGATAAAAATGCCATCTCCCGCACGGTTTAATTGGTCTTTTAAAAATACATAAAGCAGTATACTTTCGGCGCTCAGACGCCGCATGGCGCCGCCAGCGACCGCCAAAATACCCATTTCATCCCGCTACTCTTCAACAGCAACCCGCTACAAACACCGTATCTCGCGCAGCGCGACGGTGAGCATCGCGGCGTCCAGCGTGCCGGCCAGTTGCAGGTCGGCCAGCACCTTGCGGTAGCGCGCCAGCGCGTTTTGATCCTTGTCGGCCCACGCGTGCAGCAGGGTTTGCGCGTGCTGTTCGGCCGGGCTGAGCGCGAGTGCGGCGGCGGTCAGGCTGCGGTGCGCGCCGGACAGGTCGTCCAGCAGCGCGGCGCGCGCCAGCGCCTGCCACTGGCTGTCGGCCGGCAGCAGGCCGATCTGGTTGTGCAGCCAGTTCAGGCTGAGATCGCCGCCGAAGCCGAAATAGACGGCGGCGACCAGCTCGGTCGGCCGCCTGGCGGCGGCGGCGACTTCGGTGATGTCGAGCGCGCAGTACAGCGCATCGCATTTGGCGACGCGCAGCGCGAGGTCGACCGGCACCCCGGCGCTGCTGAAGCTGGCGGTGGCGGCTTCGAGCTGGGTGCGGTCGGGGCCGATCAGCAGCGTGCTCAGGTGTTCGGCCAGCGTCGCGACGCCGGGCGTGAAGCGCGCGATCACCGCCGCCATGTCGTCCATGTCCGGCTGCTGGCGGTGGTGCAGGAACCACAGCGTGCCGCGCTCGACCAGCCGTTCGGCTTCGAACACCAGCGCGGTCTGGCTCGCGTAGCCGATGCTGCTGTCGAGTGCGCCGATCGCATCCCACAGGCTGACCAGGCCGAACACTTCGCGCGCCAGTAGGTAGGCGCGCACGATTTCAAACGGGCGGGCCCCGGTTTCTTCCTGCATCCGGTGCACGAACACGCTGCCGACCCGGTTCACCATGCTGTTGGTGACATGGGTGGCGATGATCTCGCGTTTCAGCGGGTGCTGCTGCATGCTGGCGCGGTAGCGTTCGCGCAGCGGCAGCGGGAAGTAGCGCTCCAGCGCAGTGGCGACATACGGATCGTCGGGCAAGTCGGAAGCGACCAGTTCCTCGCACAGCACGATCTTGCTGTAGGCCAGCAGCACCGCCAGTTCCGGCGCGGTCAGGCCCGCACCTGGACCACTCGCGGCCAGCTTGCGGCTGCGCAGCTCCTGTTCGCTGGGCAGGAATTCCAGTGCGCGATTCAGTTTGCCGGCCTGTTCCAGCGCCTTGATGTAGCGCGCTTGCGCGTCCAGCAGCGCGCCGCCGCGCGCGCGCGTGATGGACAGGCTCTGGGTCTGGAACTGGTTGTCGCGCAGCACCAGTTGCGCGACTTCCTCGGTCATGTCGGCCAGCAGCTTGCTGCGCTGCTTGGCGGTCAGTTCGCCGTCGGCCACCACCGCATTGAGCAGGATCTTGATGTTGACTTCGTGGTCGGAGCAGTCGACGCCGCCCGAGTTGTCGATCGCGTCGGTGTAGATGCGCCCGCCGGCCAGCGCATATTCGATCCGTGCTAGCTGGGTGAAGCCGAGGTTGCCGCCTTCGCCCACCACCTTGCAGCGCAGTTCGCTGCCGTCCACCCGCACCGCGTCGTTGGTGCGGTCGCCGACCTGCTGGTGCGTCTGCTGGCCGGATTTGACGTAGGTGCCGATGCCGCCGTTGTACAGCAGGTCGACCGGCGCTTTCAGGATCGCGCGGATCAGGTCGGTCGGCGCCAGCGACTCGGCGTCGATCGCCAGCACGCGGCGCACCTCGGGCGACAGCGGCACCGACTTGGCGCTGCGCGGGAACACGCCGCCGCCGGCCGAGATCAGCGCCGGGTCGTAGTCGGCCCAGGACGAGCGCTCCAGCCCGAACAGGCGCTCGCGCTCGGCGAAGCTGGCTTCAGTCTGCGGTTCCGGGTCGAGGAAGATGTGGCGGTGGTCGAACGCCGCGACCAGCCTGATGTGGTGCGACAGCAGCATGCCGTTGCCGAACACGTCGCCCGACATGTCGCCGATGCCTGCCACCGTGAAGTCTTCATGGCCGATGTCGTGCCCGAGTTCGAGGAAATGGCGCTGCACCGATTCCCATGCGCCGCGCGCGGTGATCGCCATCTTCTTGAGGTCGTAGCCGACCGAGCCGCCCGACGCGAACGCATCGTCGAGCCAGAAGCCGTACTCGTGCGCGATGCCGTTGGCGATGTCGGAAAAGGTCGCGGTGCCCTTGTCGGCCGCCACCACCAGATACGGGTCGTCGGGGTCGTGCCGCACCACATTCGGCGGCGGCACCAGCTTGCCGGCCACCAGGTTGTCGGTCAGGTCCAGCATGCCGCGCAGGAAGGTCTGGTAGCAGGCCACGCCTTCCTTTTGTAGCGCGTCGCGGTCGCCCACCGGTGCGCGCTTGAGCACGAAGCCGCCTTTCGAGCCGACCGGCACGATCACCGCGTTCTTCACCATCTGCGCCTTGACCAGCCCCAGCACTTCGGTGCGGAAATCCTCCATCCGGTCCGACCAGCGCAGCCCGCCGCGCGCGACCTTGCCGCCGCGCAGGTGCACGCCCTCGACCCGCGGCGAATAGACGAAGATCTCGAACATCGGCTTCGGTTCCGGCAGGCCGGGCACCAGCTGCGGATTGAACTTGAACGACAGGTAGGGTTTCGGCGCGCCGGCGGCGTCGGGCTGGAAGTAGTTGCTGCGGGTGGTGGCCAGGATCAGCGCCAAATATTGGCGCAGGATGCGGTCTTCGTCCAGGTTTGCGACCTGCTCCAGCGCGGCCTCGATCGCCGCCGCCGGCGGCGCGGGCTGCTGCTGCTCGCGCTGCTCATGTGCGTGGGCTGGATCGAAGCGCCGCAGGAACAGGTCCAGCAACTGGCGCGCGATCTGTGGATGATGGGTCAGGGTCTGGCAGATGTAGGGCTGGCTGAAGGTGAAGCCGGCCTGCTGCATGTATTTGCTGTAGGCGCGCAGGATCACCACCTCGCGCCAGGTGAAGCGCGCGCTCAGCACCAGCCGGTTGAAATCGTCGTTCTCGGCCGCGCCGCGCCAGACCTGGGCGAAAGTGTCCTCGAAGATCGCCTTGACCTGGTCCAGCGCCAGCTCCGCGCCGGCCTCGACGCTCATCGAAAAATCGTGGATCCAGACCTGCTCCGCATCCAGCGGCGCGATCCGGTACGGATGTTCGTCCTGCACCCGCACCCCCATGTGCTCCAGCATCGGCAGGCTGTCCGACAACGGCACCGGCCCGCCGGCGTGAAACAGCTTGAAATGCAGTTGCTCGGGCTGCGCTTCGAGCCGCCGGTACAGCGACAGGCCCAAGCCCGCGCTTGAACCTGAGCCTGAACCTGAGCCTGAGCCTGAGCCTTGCTGCGCCAGCTGCTCCATCATCTCGATGTCGTGCACCGCCAGCCGAGCCGAATAATCTTCCCGGTAGCCGGCCGGGAACGCGCCGGCGTAGCGGCGGTAGAGCCGGGTGCCGCGCTCCTCGCCGCAGCGTTCCAGCAGCGCCGCATGCACCTCGTCCTGCCAGCGCCGCCCAGCCTGCGCCAGCCGTGCTTCGAGCGCGGCCGCGTCGAACTCGGGGATACCGCTGCCGGTCTTGGTGCGCACGGTGAAATGGATGCGCGCCAGCGGCGACTCCGACAGCTGCACGTTGAACTCCGCGGTGACGCCGTTGAACGCCTCCAGCAGAATCTGCTGCATGCGCTGGCGCAACTCGGTGTTATAGGTTTCGCGCGGCACGAATACCAGGCAGGACAGGAAACGGCCGTAAGGGTCGCGCCGCACGAACAGCCGGGTGCGCTGGCGCTCGTTGAGGCGCACGATCCCCATCGCATGTTGCAGCAGGTCGTCCTCGCCGACCTGGAACAGTTCGTCGCGCGGATAGGTTTCCAGCACCATGCCCAGATCCTTGGCCGCGTGGCTGCCGGGCAGGAAGCCGGCATTGCGGATCACATGGTCTATCTTGCGCCGCAGCAGCGGGATCTCGGCCGGGTCGGCGCTGTACGCGTTGTGGGTGTAGAGGCCGAGAAAGCGGTACTCGCCGTCTACCTGGCCCTGCGTGTCGAAGCGCTTGATGCCGATGTAGTCGAGGTAGCCGGGACGGTGCACGGTCGCGCGCGAATTGGCCTTGGTCAGCATCAGCAGCTGCGGCACCCGCGCCAGCCGGCGCGAATCCGGCGGCAGCACCGCGAAGCTGGCCGAGCGTTCGTGCCCGCTCTGGCGCAGGATGCCCAAGCCCGAATCCGGCACGATGCGCAGCACGTCTTCGCCGTTCTCGGTCACCAGGTCGTAGCCGCGGTAGCCGAGGAAGGTGAAATGGGCTTGTCCGGCCCAGTCGAGGAAGGCCTTGATCTCGGCCGCTTCCTCGCGGTCGATCGGCGCCGCATCGATGCCGGCGCTGATCTCGCGCAGGCGCGCCAGCATCCGCGGCCAGTCCTCGACCGCCTTGCGCACGTCCTGCAGCACGCGCTCGATGCCGGCCCGCAACTGCTCGAGCTGCTGCGGGTCGCTCTGGCGGTCGACCTCCATATGGATCACCGATTCCAGCGTGCCGTCGGCGGCTTCGGTGTCCAGCAATGCGATGAATTCGCCGTCGGCGTCGCGCCGGATGCGCAGCACCGGATGGATCAGCTGATGCAGCGTCAGGCCCTGGCGGTTGACCTCCATCGTCACCGAATCGACCAGGAACGGCATGTCGTCGTTGACGATCTCGACCACCGTGTGGCCGGATTGCCAGCCGTGTTCTTCCAGGCGCGGATTGGTCACGCGCAGTTTGGCCGCGCCGGGGTTGAAACGGCGCAGGAAATTCCAGTGCGACAGCGCCGCTCCGTACAGGTCCTGCACATTGCGCTCGCGCAAGTCGTCGGGATCGACCTGTGCATAGTATTCCTGCGCGAAACGCACGATAGTCGCCGTATCCTGGCCTGCGCAGCGCTCTTCGATCAGTGCGCCGATCTTGCCGATCAGCTCCGCCTTGGTTTCTTCGCTGTTGGTCGACATGCGTTTCACCTTGTTGTTTTTCGGGTTGCCCGGAACCGGCCCGGCATATTTCAGCTTAGACGATGCGGCGAAGGAACGAAAGTTGAAAAGTTGAAGCGGAGTGCAACGCAGGGTTTTGTTTTCAGCAATGAAAGTGTGCAGAGGGCCGCATGGCGCCTGCCAGGGCGCGGTTTTCCGATGTGGATACTCACATGTTTCCAATTGAAACAAAGCCGCGTAAAAACATTCTTTTTAGCTACTCTCCTTAAAACGCCTGACAAAATAATTTTGTGGGTATGCATATTTGCAGAATCCGCGCTTCTTTATTTTGTCAGGCGTTTTGATAGGGCTATATGTACGTTTGCGTACAGATAGGGAGATTATTTCTTTCTATATTCGGCCTTGGTTACGCCTCATTCACAATAATGGCAAGAGCCTTCATGCGTTTCGCTTCGTATGCGCGCAATGCAGACTATTCGCCTTAAAAAAGGAAATGCAATGAAAAACACTACCCGAACACTTAGCCTGATCGCCAGCGTGTCGGCTGCCGCATTAGTTGCGGCCTGCGGCGGTGGCGGCGGCGATGGTGCCGCGCCGGGCACCCTGAGTGTGGCAATGACCGATGCGCCGTCCTGCGGCTATGACGCAGTCAATGTCACGGTCAAAAAAGTGCGGGTACATCAAAGCGCAACGGCGGCGGACAACGATAGCGGCTGGACCGACATCACGCTCGATCCGGCCCGCAAGATCAATTTGCTCGACCTGACCAACGGCGTGCTGGCAGAGCTGGGCCAGACTTCGCTGGCGCCCGGACATTATTCGCAAATGCGGCTGGTGCTCGATGCAAATACCGGTTCGGCCAAGGCCAACTCGATCGTTTTGACCACCAATCCGTCAAATACCACTGAAATTTCGCTCGATACGCCGAGTGCAGTGCAAAGCGGCATCAAGCTCAATCACGAATTCGACGTTGTATCCGGACAGCGGGTCGATCTGGTACTCGATTTCGATGCGTGCAAATCGATTGTGAAAAAAGGCAATAGCGGCGCCTATGGATTAAAACCCGTAGTCAATGTGATTCCTACGGCACTCAATGGGATCGGCGGTTTCATCGATCCGGCGTTGCTGGGTAGTCATGTGCAGGTATCGGCGCAACAAAACGGCACGATAGTGCGCTCCACGGTACCGAATGCCAAGGGCGAATTTTCCCTCGCGCGGCTGGTTCCGGGCAACTATGACGTCGTCATTACCGCCGACGACCATGCGGCGACCGTCATCGGTACCGTACCGGTTGCCAGCACCACCAGCATAGTCAAAGTCAGCACCGATGTTGCGCCGATTGGCTTGCCGGCAGCCGTCTCCGGGACCATTAGCGGCACCGCGCTGTTGAAACCGGCCAGCGCAACCGAGGTCGCTTATGTCGCAGCCAAGCAAAGCTTTGCTTCCGGCCCTACGGTGACGGTCAAGTATCAGGGAGCAGATGTGACAAGCGGTGCTTATACATTGTCGCAATTGCCGGTAGCGGCACCGTGGTTTGCGCAATACAGCGCGACGCTGCCGATCGTATTCGCAGCCCAGACCACCACCACGCCGGGTACCGGCAAGTACCGGGTTGAGGCATCGGCGAACGGTTACGCAACCCAGGTTACGACTTCGGTCGACATTTCGTCCGCTGACCAGTTGGGAGTCGCTTTCACGCTGGTCCCTTGATTGTGAAGTAATTTGCCCGGAGTCCGACCGGCTCCCGGCAGCGCACACTGTGACCGGTGTGCGCTGTTGTCGTTTTGGCGTCGCGTATTCTTGTGTTTTTAGCTGCCCTTCAATGGTTGGCATGAAGAGACAAATGCGAAATCAGCGGGATTAGCAAGCGCAGCCTTCTTGTTGCAGGCGTGCGCAATGCGCATTTTTTTCCGTCAGCATCCGAGTAAATCCAGTCCATCGTTTTCGGCGTTGTTTGCGGCGTTACGGTGCGCGTGGCGCACCATAACAGTATTGATCTCCTATAATCTCAACCTTTACGCGTACGCTGGCGGTTTCGGGCAAGGTGGTGCTTTTGCTCGCGTGCGAGCCGTGAGTCCGCAATGCATTTTTTGGAGTATTGGATGCAGTTGATTCTTTCGGCCGGGGTTTCCCCGGTCATTTTGTTGCCGGGGCGCGAAACCGCCGCAAAAAAATTGATACGGGAGCGCTGACGTGGCAAGCGAACTATTTCTCGTGTTCGGCAAGAGTTTTCTGTTCGTGCTGGCGGCGATCCTGCCTATCCTGAATCCCGCTGCGACTGCGCCCATTTTCCTCGGTCTGACCGAAGGCGCGTCGGCCGGCACGCGGGCGTTGCTGGCGCGCCGCATCGCACGCAATATGTTTGTGCTGATGACGGGTTCGATGTTGATTGGCTCCTTCGTGCTAGACCTATTCGGCATATCGCTGCCGATCGTACGGGTTGGCGGCGGCCTGATCGTTGCATCCACTGCGTGGCGACTGCTCAACGCCAACCATGCCAGTGACGATCGCCGTACTGAACTGGCCGGAGCCTTCACCACTGAACATGCGCACCGTCAGGCTTTCTATCCGCTGACTTTTCCGATCAGTTGCGGCCCGGGTTCTATTGCCGCAGCGATTACCGTTGGGGTTGCGCTGCATGACCAGAAACTGACGCTCTCGCTGGCGCGCATGGGTGGCGGCGTACTCGCGCTGCTGGTGATTGCCGGCCTGCTGTTTCTGGCGCTGCGCTATGCGCAAAAGCTGCTCAAGCCTTTGGGTGATGCCGGCACCGTCATTTTCCTGCGCCTGTCCGCTTTCATACTATTGTGTCTGGGCGTGCAGATTATCTGGGACGGTGCCAGAGAACTGCTGCTCAGTTTGCTGCTGACGTCGGGTATCAGTTGAACGGCACCGACCGCGTAGCTATCTGCATCGGCCATACAGCATTGCCGATTCCGGCGTGGCGCTCTTTATAATATTATTAATATTTTATGGCCCGTTTTTGACAGAAGCGCCGATTCTTTGGCCCTGTCATTCAATGCACAAAGCCAGCAGAAAAGACATCTTGGTGTTCCAAATCGGTTTTCACAGTGCAGATTGAGAAATGACTTATGAGCCAACTTTTTTCCCCTTTGACTATCGGCGGGCTTGCGCTGAAAAACCGCATCGTGATCGCGCCCATGTGCCAATACTCGGCTGACAATGGCGATGCGACGCAATGGCATCTGATTCATCTCGGCCATCTGGCGCTGTCCGGCGCCGGTTTGCTGATCATCGAGGCGACTGCGGTCGAGCCCGAGGGGCGCATCACGCCCGCGGATCTCGGATTGTGGTCGAATGCGAATGAAGCCGCGCTGAAACAGGTGCTGACTGCGGTGCGTAAGTATTCATCGATGCCGATTGGAATCCAGCTGGGCCATGCCGGCCGCAAGGCGTCAAGCCATGTGCCTTGGGAAGGTGGTCAGTTGATTGCGCCGGATCAGGGCGGATGGTCGCCTGTTGCTCCCTCGGCCATTGCGCATGCGCTGCACGAAACGCCGCCGGTGGCGCTGGATCATGCCGGATTGCAACGCGTTCTGCTCGCCTTTGTCGCCGCCGCGCAGCGGGCGCACCGCATCGGCATCGAGGCTATCGAACTGCACGCCGCGCATGGCTACCTGCTGCACCAGTTTCTGTCGCCACTCTCGAATGCCAGAACGGATGAATATGGCGGTTCGCTGGAAAACCGGATGCGTTTTCCGCTGGCGGTTTTCGATGCGGTACGCGCGGCGATCCCACCCGCATTGCCGCTGGGCGTGCGCCTGTCCGGCACGGACTGGGTTGAGGGCGGATGGGATATCGAACAGAGCGTTGCCTTCAGCCAAGCCTTGCGCGAGCGAGGCTGCGCTTTCATGCATGTTTCCAGTGGCGGCGTGTCGCCCCGGCAGCAAATCCCGATCGGCCCGAATTACCAGGTGCCGCTGGCCGACAGGATCCGCAGTGAAACCGGGCTGCCCACCATTGCGGTCGGCTTGATCACGGAAGCCGAACAAGCCGAAGCGATTATTGCGCAAGGGCAGGCCGACATGGTTGCGCTGGCGCGCGGCATATTGTTCGACCCGCGCTGGCCTTGGCATGCTGCTGCCAAACTCGGTGCGCAAGTCGAGGCGCCGCCGCAATATTGGCGTTCCCAGCCGCGCGGTTTGAGTACGCTGTTTGGTGATATCACCATCGGTCAGCGCTGATTACGCATATTTGGTGCAGTTCGTTGTGCGGTAGCTAAGCTGGTCTGAGCCAAGTTGCAAGTGCGTTGGCCAGCATTATCCGGCGCTACCGGACTGTATCGGATAACTGGGTTTTATTGTTAATAAGGTGAGTATGCCTATAAACACCCAACATTACGCATGGTTTTATTGCGGTCTCTAAAAATACACTGAGCAGTATATTCCAGTCAGTCAAGCGCCATATTGGCTGAATCGACACGCGGACGATCTTCAGGCCAGTACTTTATGCTGTACCAGAATCCACGGGCTGACCACTACCGACCATACGGTTTCGTCGGTTTCCAGCCATTCGGCCGCCAGATCGTCGGACATTTTTCCGAGCTGGCGGGCCAGCATCCATTGCTTGACCGCCGCCTTATCGTCTTTGCTGATGCACATCGCGACATCGATCAGGTCGAGGGCGTCGCTGACGTAAATGACTGCGCCGGTGGCAAAGTAGGTTTGCAGTTCGGACCAGGCGATGCGGCCGGTTTCCCGTACCAGTTTGTCGTGCAGGGCGATGTTGTCTTGTGTTTCCATGAGAATCGATGAAGAGGTAGATGTATCTGCGTGGCGCGGGATTACGCGGGGTTACAGTATACCGTCCATGCGCTAGACTACAATCCTCTGTCCCGACTTATGCCTGCGCACCAATGACTTCGACCCCCTTAGCCGAACGCCTCCGCCCCAAAACGCTGGACGACGTGATCGGCCAGCAACATTTGCTCGGCCCCGGCAAGCCGCTGCGCGTCGCCTTCGAATCGGGCGAGCCGCATTCGATGATCCTGTGGGGGCCGCCGGGCGTCGGCAAG
>Ga0366780_1086_pt1 | contig 13786 bp, 10 predicted proteins | sample BONcelN113001E11_FD_207073 | JGI IMG/M metagenome (GOLD analysis project Ga0366780, IMG submission 207073) | Enriched cells from coal bed in the Powder River Basin, Montana, United States - BONCAT cells N11 rep2 HSBNCT.N11.300.1.E11 ...
GAAGGCATTGCAGAAGTGATATTTTTTCATTTCTGAAATTGGATATTGTTTTGCAGGCATCCTCGTAATGCAATAGCCTGTCGTGATCATTATCACTTTTTTGAAGAGTCTGAAGACTCTTCAAAGTATTTGTTACTATTGCTTCGCCAAAATCTTCAATCAGTTTTTTCTTGTCCGTACCCTTTTTTAACGCGCTCAAAATAGTATAGGCGTTATGATTAATGACGAAAGGATCGCATGTACAACCATCCATAAGAAAAAATATATTCTCTTTTTCCACCAGACTGATTTTATGCAAATTCATTTCAGCGCATGTATCACAATTCTGATGAATATCATTCCGACATGCTATTTTTTTATCTTCGGAAAGACTCCCGCTTTTTTCAGTAGAGTACTTCATAAATTACCCTTTCCATCAAAAATATTATATACTTTAAATACATATGTAGCTATAATGCAATTTTTATATTACTTATCTTTTGATTAGTACTACAGCGTAAACTTCATTTTTAAATCGGCATTCATGCGCCTTGCAGAAATAATCACGAATGCTCCAGCACGTTATTTCTACAAGGATAATTCGGTTGTTTACGCTGTAGTATTAGTTGTTTCAACCCTTGACACTGCCGAGCACCATGCCTGTCATGAAATATTTTTGAAGGAAAGGATAAACGACGAGAATAGGCAGTGCACCGAGAAAAATCTGCGCTGCTTTACTGGTCCTGTCGGATATCTCTGAAAGATCCTTCAAGTTCTTTGTTGAAACGATGGTAAAGTTATGCGCCACGATCACTGTCTGCAAATAACTTTGAAGCGGATATTTATTCGTAGTATTCATCAGAATCAATCCATCAAACCATGAATTCCAGTGTCCGATTATGGAAAACAACAAAAGTGTGGCGATAGCCGGTATGGAGAGAGGCACATATATAATCCAAAGAATGATCCAATGGCCTGCTCCATCGATAAAAGCAGCTTCTTCAATCTCTTCAGGCAGACCTTTATAAAAATTGAGAAGAATAATAATATTATATACAGAGACCGCCCCGGGAATTACCAGGGCCCAAATACTGTCTATCAACCCGGTTTTATATATTGTCATATACCATGGTATAAGACCGCCATGAAATAGAATGGTAATTACAAAAAACCAGGTATACCATTTACGATATTTAAATTTTTGTATACTCTTTGATAACGGATATGCCGTAATAATGGTCAAAAGCATATTGATGGGTACGCCAAGGGCAATTCTTTTTATTGATATAAGCATAGCCCTTAAAAAGCTGGGCTCTGAAGTTACAAATTCATAAGACTTCAGATTAAAACCTATAGGCCATAGCTTAACATACCCGGCTGTTGCAGCACTGTTGGAGCTGAATGATAATGCCAGCACATGGATCATGGGAATCAGGCATAAAATTGCAATGGAAATGAGAAAGATGTAATCAAGTGAAAGAAAAATTTTTCTGCCCGGCGATAGACTTTTTATCACAACCATATCCCCCTTTCTTAGAAAATCCTGTAGTCGGCATACTTGTATGCCAGCTTGTACGAAGCAGTAATCAATATGAAAGACACTACGGACTTGAAAAGTCCTACGGCGGTTGCCACACTGTACTCCATATTAATGACTCCCATCCTGTAAACAAATGTATCAAGTACATCACCGGTCTTATAAACCTGAGGACTATAAAGATTGAAAATCTGGTCGAAACCGGCATTTAGCACGCTGCCGAGACTCAAAGCGGTCAACAGCACAACGATTCCCTTAATGCCGGGAAGCGTGATATGCCATGTTTGCTGCCAGCGGTTTGCGCCATCTACAATAGCCGCTTCGTATAGAGTAGGGTCTATTGCAGTTAAAGCTGCAAGATATATAATTGTACCAAACCCAAACTCCTTCCATGTATTGGTAATTGTCATGGTATAAGGGAACCAGGCTTTATCACCTAGAAAGAAAACAGGAGTCAGTCCAAAAGAAGAAAGCAATTGATTTACGATACCCCTCGAAGGTGAAAGAATATCAAGTAAAATACCGGATAAAAGTACCCATGAAATGAAATGCGGAAGATAAATCATTGTCTGTATACATCTCTTTACAAATTGCTGACGCAGTTCATTGAGCAGCAGTGCTATGGTAGCAGGGACAACAAGACCTGCGGCTATTTTCATAATAGCTATAAACACTGTGTTCCAAAGAACGCCAAAAATTCCGGGCAAGGTAGCTAAAAATATAAAATTTTTTATACCTACCCATTGTGAGTGAAAAATTCCCTTTGACGGTATATATTTTTCAAATGCCATAATGATACCGGCCATAGGTGTATAACTATATATCAACAACAGGACAACACCCGGGAGCAGCATCACATGCATTGGTATTTCTCTAAGCCTTTTAGCCCTATTCATACTAATTCCTTCTTCTATTAATTTTAGCTGACACTAAATTATAAAGGGGAAAGGCTATGGATAAAAGCCTTTTGCCTTCCCCCGGATCGGTATGCAGTATGTGTTTATAATCCGATTCCAGCTGGTTCGGAAAATTTATTGTTTAGCAGCATACCAGTCATTCACTTCTTTTGTGATTGCATCGCCCCCAATGCTCTTCCAGTCATTAATAAACTTGTCAAAATCGCTCATCGGCGCGCCAATAACAATATTCGTAAAGACTTCGTCCTGCATCTTGACAAGCGTTTGCCACTTCTCCGCCATCGTCGGGGTGTTAGCTCCGTAAAACTGGTTATATGTGAGATTGTCTCCGTCAACGTAGTTTTTCAAAACAATACCGACAGACCCGGTGTCATAATCGTAAAATCTGAAGTAATCCCAATTGCCCTTGGTATCGCCATTCTTGTAAGCAGCGATCTTGTCATAGGTCGTCCTGGCTTTGTCATCTATGAGCTTTGATTTGTCATTGCTTGTAAAAGCATCATGAATACTGTTGAACCAAAGCCGCTCATCGTCAAATCTAGAAATATTTACCAGGGCCAGTTTATATATCATATAGCCTTCAGGAGTAATGCTGTAAACCAAAGGCTCGGCTGTCTCACCATATATCTTCTCAAGAAAAAGATTATATATTTTGATCAGGGCTTCAGGATGTTTGCAGTTTTTATTCACCGCCAGATACCTGCCCCCTACCTCCACCATTGACTTTGCCGGCTTGTTGTCAATGGAAGGCAGCGGATAAGCCATCCAGTCTGCATTAGGATCGTTCTGCTGGCTGGAATTCAGAGGATACATGCAGTTCCAGGATAAACCGTATTGCATGCCGACTTTCCCTGAAGCGGTGGCCTCAGCTACTGCGGACATATTTTTTACTCCGAATTCCTTGTCGATCTGCCCTTCTTTGTACATTTCCCGGAGCTGAGCCAACGCGTCCTTAACCTGCGGCTGGACAGCACCGTAAACCAGCTTTCCTGTGGAATCGTCCTTCACCCAATAATAAGGATAAGCATGGTAGCCTGCAAAGAACCCTTTTGTATCTGCGAAATTAGCCTGCGGGAAAAACTGTTTTTGTATGCCAAGGCCAACCGTGTCTGCTACTTTGTTGCCATCAGGATCGCTGTTTGCAAAAGCGTTTGAAATTGCCAATACATCCTGCATGGTCCTGGGTTCAGGCAAATTCAGTTTGTTCAGCCAGTCTTTGCGTACCCAGAGGACAGGAGCGTTCAGCATATTGATCGGATTAGGACATATACCCATGATTTTATTTCCCATGGTGGCTGCGGACAGCTCTAATGAATGGTTGTCGGTCATCACCTGTTTGAGAAAAGGAGAGGCATATTGATTGTAAGCGTCCGCAAGGTCCGCAATAGCATCAGCTTCCAGCAGCATATCCAATAGCTTTACATCTGCAGGAATGATATCCGGCAGATCATTGGATGCCAGACTTACACTCAGCTTCTGATTAACCTGAGAGCTATCTACCATCCAGCTATACTTAATTTTGATGCCCAGCTGCTCCTCACAAGCCTTGGTCCACACATTGTCGTCCCACTTGTTGTCAGGACCGAATCCCGTCTCGGGGTCATCAACACTGCTCGTCTCAAAAATAGCAGTTATTTCCACCGGCGGCTCGTATTTGCCAAAGGGATCAGGTGCCTCAGTGGTGGAAACAGCGGCAGTCGACTTCACTGTCGGCTTAGTTGCGGATTCTGTGGTTGTGGGTTTGCCGTTTGCAGAACATGCAGAAGAGACGACAAGCATGAGAAATACCATAATAACAGCCATGAACCTCTTTGTATTCATTAAAAATCCTCCTTGCCGGTAAAGTAAATTTGAGACCTCTTATTAAAGTATATATAAATTCATGAAACTAGTATATTTACACTTTTATACTTCGTTATCCTTTTTTGACTTGATTGGCAAGAATATTGCTCCTGTATTCCTGAGGCGTCATTCCAGTGGCCTTTTTGAAGAATCTGGTAAAGTAGGGTGCAGAGAGAAATCCCACCCGGGCACCGATTTCATGGATCCTGATATGGTTCGTACTCAATAGCTCCTTAACCATGTTGAGCTTCAATTCATTGATATAGCTAAGGAGATTAATACCTGTAACCTGCTTGAACAATCTTGACAGGTACTGCGGATTGAAAAAAATCTGATCACTGAGGGTGGCCAGTGATAAATCTTCCGAAAGATGCTCCTGGGCATATTTTTGAATCTTTAATACAGCATTAATGGATTTCCTGTTATCCTCCGAAGCATGAACCTCTAAAATATAATCGGCAATCCGCCTAAAGAATGAAAAGGCTTCGTCCCATGCCCCCAGCCGTTCGATACGAAACAATCTGCCAACTTCAGCATCCGCGCCAAATGTTTTCATCAGACCGATTCGATTGATATGAGATATGAAAAAAAGAGATATTCGGGTATACACCTCCAGCGAAAGCGCGTATTCGCCGCCACAGAGCTCAATAAGTCGGTCTTGCATGACCGAGAAAGAAGAATGGAACTCGGTCTTCATTCCATTCTCAAGAAATGTGCCGATGATCTTGAACTCAATAAAAACATAGTCGATTCTCCTGGCCGCTCTTGACAAATGCGCTCCTTCGTCCAGCCATGCGGCAGAAGCATCCATGTTGGTTAGAAGGATTTCCATGTTAGACTTGATTTTCGAATTCAACAGATAATCCAGACCGGCGTATTTTTCTGCAATCCGACTCCAGTAAACAGGCCTTCTCTCTAACGCAAAAGAGATTCGCACATTCATGGACTTCCTGCAAAAATTCTGAACAGCTTCAAGAATCCTTTTTACTTGCAAATCGATATGTTCATAATCACGGAGATCCCCTTTTCCGCTCCCATCCGATCCATCACCCTGCCCGTCAGGCTGCATCAACCATAACATGTTATTATCTTCAATTACGGCATTAATACTCCGGATGCCTGGATCCAGGTACTGCTCCATGACAAGCTTTATTTTAAAGCTTGATTCCGTAATGCTCTTTGTGCAAGTATCCGTAGAACGGTCAATACGACCCAGCAGCATGAGAACAGGCTTATCCGCGAGTAAGGGAATTTCCAATTCATCCAGACCATGCTGCGTTATTTTAATAAAGCTATCTTTTAGTATCCCTGAAAGAAATTCCTTCTGCAGCAACGGGATTACCGTTTTTAGTTTATATGTGATCTTCGTCAATAATTCATCATTACGAACATTCTGCTCAATCTCTTCAAGGTATTTTTCAACAGCCTGCAGGATTTTTGCAAAACCCTCGGTCTTCAAAAAATAACTGACGCCTTTATACTTGACAGCTTTATATATATACTCGAACTCATCATAGCCCGACAGGATAATAACCCTGCATTCCGGCCACCGCTTCATGATGACTTCGAGTAACTGCAGCCCGTTGATACCCGGCATCCTGATGTCCGATATTACAACATCCACATATATTCTTGACATTATCTCCAGGGCTTCATCACCCGAGTAAGCCTTGCACAAATCCAGCTCAAGATGCCTGGCTTCCTGAAAAAACTCAAACAGCCCGTCGACAATTATCGGTTCATCATCCACGATCAATAATCTGTACATACCCTTACTCCTTTTTAAACATTATTCTGAGCTCTGCTTTTACTCCGCCCATACTGCCCCTGGAAATTAAAATCCCGCTGTCAGATCCGAATTTCAGCTGCAGACGGCGGTGGATATTAATAATGCCCGTCGTTTCATATTCATTTTCCGTGCTGTTCAGTATATTCTGAAGCTTTAAATATACGTCTTCATCCATTCCAGGTCCGTTGTCTTCAATAAAGATGCTGAGACAATCAGTCGCTGTTTTAAAAGAAACATGGATCCGGCCTCCCTGCTTGACATTCTCCAATCCATATTTAAAGGAATTTTCCAGCACAGGCTGTACAATCAGCTTTGGAACCTGGATACCTGCATAGCATTCGGGTAATTCATCAAATTGTACTTGTATTCGGTTGAAAAACCGGACCATTTGGATATCGGTATATATCCTTGCATGCTCCAACTCTCTGGAAAGCGAAACATTATCCGCATTATCCCGCGTTATGAACTTGAAATACTCACCGAGTTGGGCGGCAAATTTTGCAGTCATGTCACCTCCTTCGGCATAGGCAATGCTGTTGAGGGTGAAAAGACAATTGTATAAAAGGTGCGGGTTGATCTGCGATTGCAGCTGCTTGAGCTCTGCCTTATGCAAAAGGGTTTTTTCAGTTATTACCTGATCGATCAGTATTCTGACTTTAGCAACCATATCATTAAATCTCTGATATATATACCCAAATTCATTGTCATGCCTGCTTTCTATAATTATATTGAAATCACCCGTCTCAACCTTTTTAAAGGAGGTTACGAGCTTTATCAAGGGTTTATGTATCATCCGGTATAAGGAAAACGAAAATAAAACGATGATTACGAGGGAAACTGTGCAAAAAATCCAAAACCAGACATGGTATGTATTTACCACGGTGAATACTTTTGCTTCCGGTATGTACCGTATCAGTGCCAAGCCAAGGTATTCATCCGCTTGAAAAATGGCAATATACCATTTCCCGTCGACAATAACCGCTTTGGTTCCGCTTGACATATTCCTGAATTGATTATTTAATGCGCTGAATTCATTTATGGTGGATTCGTTGCCGGTTGACGATACTCTCAACCCATCCCTGCTGTTAATTAAAAAGGAAGCGCCCTCTTTATGATTAAATTGCTGCAATGCGCCGTCCAGCTCTTTCCCCGACAATTCTACCTCGACGATGAAAGCGGGTTTTTCATTCCCCTGCTTATTTGTTGAAGGCCCTATAGCAGTCAGCAGTATCTTGTTCTGCCAATATACGATTTGTGAATTGGAACCGGCCATGGAGGTCAACAGAATCCGGTATTCCTCTTGAACCATTTCTCTTATTGTTCCTTGTGCATAAATGGTTTTATTAATTGACGGAATATGTATGTAAACATTATCAATATAGTTGCTGCTATTATTAAACACTAATATCTTTTTATACAACCGAAGAATAGTCTTCGTCCGTTCCAGATCATTCAGCGATTCGGGTATAAGTACCAGCCTGCTCAGATCCTCATCATACAGGAAGGAGTACTGCAGCGTTTTTATTCGCTGGATTTCCTTTTTAAGACTTTCAAGGTAAAATGATCCCTGGGATTTAACGGAGTTGGTTATCTCATCCAGAATGGAATGGATACCCCAGTTATAAATGCCATATGCAATAACATAAATAGGCGTCATGATTAGTAAAAATAACGCTAAAAGCCGCGTGAATATGGTTTTTTTCCATATTTTATTGAATATACTCACTTTTCACACCTCATTCAGGTGATCATCCGGTAAAAATATTATAGTACTATAATGTTCCTAATGCAAACTAAATTGTATATTATGTTTATTATTTACCAATAAAGATTTACTTTGTACATATAATGCAACCACCAATCTTGCTATAATTAACATAAATTTTGAGAAAGAAATCCGATTCAGAAAAGAGGTGTCTCATGGTTCAAACAATGACTTCAAAAGAAAGAATGCTGGCTGCTTTAAGGGGCGAAAAGGTTGACCACGTTCCATTTTGCCTATCGTGGAATATGAAGCAGCCTCACGAAAAACTGACATGGAAAAATGAGAGACAAAAGCTGGAAGCACATCGTGACAAAGGATGGGATTCACTGCTGTCAATATATCCTTTAGTAACTCCGTGCGCGGAAGTAAAAATTGAGATGAGATTTGAAGGAAGCGGAGACAACCGTGTCTTATGCCAGAGCTGGAAAACTCCTGCCGGGGAAATCACTGAAAAACTCAAAGCTACCGCAGACTGGGATGAACTCGACAATAATCCCGCATATATGCAGTTTATGAGCGATTTCCGTACATCAAGGTACCTAGAATTTCCTTTCAAAACCATGGTGGATCTTGACGCTCTGGAATACCTGTTCCCGCTGGAAAACCCTTATGATACGGAAAAGATAACACAAGAGTATTATGAGAAACGTAAATTGGCGGATGAGCTCGGTTTTCCACTATTTACATATTTGGATGCCGGCATGGATTGGCTTTTATGGCTTTACCCTCCTGAAGAAGCCATAACCCGGGTAATTGAAGAGCCTGAGCATATAAAAAAGCTGCTTTCGCATATAAACAGTGCAAAGCTGCAAAGGCTTAAGCTCCTCCTGGATCTCGGTATTGACTGTGTAAAAAGAAGAGGCTGGTATGAGTCTACAGACCTCTGGAGTCCGGAAGTTTTTAGAAGCTTTGCCAGACCTGCGGTAGAAAAGGAGATTGAAATAACTCATAAAGCTGGAAAGCCCTATGCTTATATCATGGTGACAGGGATAATGCCTCTTCTTTCTGAATTGGCTTCAATGAAATTTGATTGCCTGGTAGGACCTGAACCGGTATTAGGAGGACAGGACTTGAATAAGATTCGCGATTCACTGCCCGGAAAAACAATATGGAGCGGGTTAAGCGGACCGGAGCACTTTGCCGAGGGTTCTCCCGCAAATGCGGAAAAGGCTGTAGAAGATGCGATATCCATTTATGGTAAGAAAGGATTCATACTCGGTATGGAGGTTGGCTTCCGAAATTATTTCAAGTGGGAAAACTTTGAAGCTGCTGAAAAAGCATGGAGAAGATTGGCTTGAAGCCGTCAGTCCGTAAGAATTGATTTAGTCTGTTATTAGTACTACAACGAAGGTTACATTAATACATGCGCATTTATGCGCCTTGAAGAAATATCGGGAAAGCTTCAACGCGCTATTTCTTCAAGGATAATTCGGAAAGCTTCGTTGTAGTATTAAAAGTAAATTAAGATAAGATAAGCGCATAATGTCCTGCACATTATGCGCTTATCTTATGTTATGCTTACCTTTTGTATAAGGCATTAAAAGCTGTCCGTGTGCCAGTATAGGTATTTCCCTTCAGTAGAAATGTTTTCACCCCCATTTAAAACCTCCAGTAATTGTTTGGTTGCCTCAATGTTTGTATTTCCCACCTTAAAAGGTATAATCAATCGAAGCATATTATATGGCCATTCTTCAGCCCTTATAAGATTTAATTCTGCTTTGATGCCTGAGGGGAACTTTACATCACAGCCGGGTTTTCCCAAAAGGCAGCATCCTTTAGCTGTAAAAGCATCGAAAACACTTTCAAATGAAGGAATACATCCAAATTCCTTCACAATTGCCTGATCCTCGCCTTCCTCCATACAGATGTATGCTATGATTCCATACCTGCCGTCTTCGGCAACCCAGCAACTCTTGAATTGGGGTTTGATCCATATTCTCCAGTATTCCGTGTCTCTTGCAAAAGTACCGTTGAAACCTCCGGAATAGAGAGTGTGTATCCTTTCAAGTGCTTCCATATCGGATTCAAAATCAACCGGACGTATATTATACGGAAGCTTCAGCGCTGCATCAGTTTTGCAAACCTTCAGGACCATTCTATTTTGCTGCCAGCCGAATCGGGCATAGAAGTCGCGCTTTATGGCGCCGAGCATGCACACATGGATGCAGCTTTGTTCCATCTGTGTGACAGCGATCTCAAGGAGGCTGGCTGACAGTCCTTTCCCCCTGGATTCAAGCCTTGTACCCACTTCTCCGATTCCTGCAGCCCGTATCTTCTTTCCCTCTATATACATATCTCGATAAAAAATCCTGAGTGAACTCAAGATAGCGCCCCCTTCAACTGCAACAAGAATTCCGTTGATATCTCTATTTGGGTCGTTGTACCAGTGCCTTTTAAAGTGCTCTCTATAGCCTTCCGAATTTTTTTCGTTGCCAAATGAATACATACAATGGTCAAACCACGAATCCAGCTCTTCCTGATATAATGAGCGGTATTCTATCATTATTGATTCCCCTTCCCGGCATTGATCTCCCAAAGATGGACATAGATATTATCCTGCCAGCCATGGCTTGCTATAGCCAAACGCCCGGGAGCCACTTCGAAAACCCTTGTCCCGTTATGATGTTCAAATTTTTCGTCAATGGTATGTCTGGTCCATGCTTTTCCCGACGCTTCAGCCTTCTTATATGCGTATACCCGGCAGCGGCTTCTGTAAGGCCGGAAGGGATCGTGCTCACCACATATGATCTCAATTTCTCCATCGCCGTCAAAATCTCCTATTCCGATAGAGTGGGTGCAGCGCACCAGATCAATCAAATGCATTTCCCATGGGCCTTCAGCGCCCCCTCCCGGGTTTTCGAACCACGCCAGCCTTGAGAACGGCAGCTTCTTGTTGGGGTAATCAAGCTCCTCTTCTCCCATGATCATGTCAGGCCTTCCGTCCCCGTTAACATCCATAACCGCAAGCCTTGCCGCCTTAAAATTCCCGGCAGTCACATGATGAGCTTTAAAGCTGCCATCACCCATATTCTCAAGCCAATATTCTCCTGCTGCTATATCAAGCCTGCCGTCTCCGTTTATATCGCAGGCGACCATTTCCTCACCATAAGGGATGGGTGCAATTATTTTTTTGGGCCACGGCTGCCTTGGGTCGTCAGGTATCTGGAATATTTCGGGATATACATTTTTGCCTGCGTTATGATAACCGGCTATAAAGGCAAGCCTGCCTCCGGGAAGGAAAGGCGCGATAACCGTGCCGTGGGGCCAGTCTCCATGGCCTTCTCCTATATAATATTCTTCCCACAGTCCATGGACGGGATCTATAGGCTTTAGCCAGTATAGCCTGCTTGAAATGTCGAAATACCAGTCCGGTGGAGTTACTCCCCGTCTTTTGGTAGCAATGAGCTCCTGTATGCCGTCCCCGTCTATGTCATAAGCGGTTACCACCTGATATATGCCGGGTATGTCATATCTTTCCCATGTGGGATTCTTATACCACCAGGATCCGCATGCAATATCATTGAATCCATCGCCGTCAATATCATAAGTAAGCATATCAGTTGCCGTATAAGGTTTCTGAAGATCCAGAAGCCTGTGCTTGAATTCCGCAGTAAAGGTTTTTTCTTCTCTCTTTTTCCACAGCTGCACCTTTGGGTTGCTGCAGCCCTCTCCTACAACCTCCCTTGCACCGTCCCCGTCAATGTCAACCATGACAGCCTGGTGGGTACCTTCTCCCTTGTATATGTTGTCGGTATTCCACGTATTGCCCTTATCCGAGGTCGAATAATCTATTAGCCGGGCTGTATAATTGTATGGAGCATTCCAGCCGCCCTCGGCCATTTCTGCTGTAAATACATGCACCTCTTCTTCCTTGCTGTCATACCATGCATTCATGGAATGCGCATATATAAGTCCCTCATCAATTATATGTTCAACCCAGGGATTCTTCGGATCCTCCCGCATTCTGTTTTCAAACCAGCTTATACAGCCATCCATATATTCAGATTCCGCAATTATGATGTCAGGCCTGCCATCTCCGGTAATATCAATTACACTTGTTTTGCACATCTCCCTGAAGTCCTGTGCATATGTTACCCTGTCCCACTGTCCGGAAAATGGTCCGTCCACAGGTGCTGTATAGAGATACGGGCCGCAGACAATCTCAAGCCTGCCGTCTCCGTTTACATCACCGGCACTTAAGCCTTCGGCAAACACTCCGTTTGCAATACAAAATTTCTGCCACGGCATAGTTATATCACTGTTTTTCTTATAAATAAATATTCCGGGAGTACTGGAATAACAGGCTGTGGCAATGAGCTCGTTTTCCCCATCCCCATCCACATCTCGAAATATTATATCATGAGGTCCGCCTTCAAACAAAGGTTCAACTAAATGCCTTTTCCATGGAGCATCCAGCCTGTCTCCCGGCTTATACCAGGCAATACAGAATTTTTCCTTATCCCTTTCGATAGCTTCTCCCGTAAAAACTTCCTTTATCCCGTCTCCATCGATATCTTCAAAAGCCAAGCCTACATGGCAGCGTATATCTGCAATCCGGCCTTTCTCAAATGTACCGGGCCTATACCAAAAGAGCCCGTTAAACCCTCCTGAGACTATCTCTGTATACCCGTCACCGTCAAAATCCTCTACGCCCAGACATCCAAGTTCTTTGGAAGTTGCTATGTCAAGCACCGTATACTCCCAGTTCCCTGTATTTTTATACATAAAGACCTCCCTTGTGCAGATATAAACGATACGGGCAGGGAATGCTCCCTGTCCGTATCGTTCTTACTTTACATATCAACTTTCACTTGCTTATTTTTTTCTTGCCTTGTATAACGCATTATAGCCGTCAGTCATTTCCTTACCGCCGCGTTTATTCCATTCTTCAACATAATTTTCAAAGCCGCCGTCAATTACAATCTCACCGACAACCATTTTGGCAATCTGGGCCTTTGTCCATTCCTCCAATGCATTCTTGTATTTTTGTACAGCTTCAGGTTTACCTTCTATAGGGTCAATAGGACGGTTGGTTTCACTCATTTCGTAAACCAGAGCCGAAACCCTCTGGAACTCGGATGAGGTATGCTTATACAGCGAGTCTGTTATAAACTCAGACCACAAAAGCAGTCCTGCATTCTTTGACCCCACGTCGTCCACCATGGATTTTACAACGTCGTTATCCATTGTGTAGTGTGTACCTTCAATCCCATAATTCGTGAGCATCTGTCCTTCTTTGGAAGCCATGTAGTTCACAAACCTTAAGCATGCATCCAGTACCTTTGTATCTTTACTGATGCAGGTTTTGGACCATCCTCTGCCGGGGAGGAGCGAAAACTTTCCTGCATTGCCGTTGGGCCCTATAAGCTGCGGTCCTTCTACCCATTGTCCGTTGGGGACATTTTGTTTGAAGGGTTCATAGTAATTGCTCATATTATTGGTGTCGAATATATATATTTTATAACATTGTGCGCCGTATAATCCCTTGACCACCTTATCCTTGACTCTTGACTGGGAATCGGTTATAAACTCAGGATCCAACGCACCTATACTGTACATTCTGTTCGCAAATTTAAGCGCTTCCTTCATCTGTGGCTGAACATTACTGTATGCAATGGATCCGTTCACATCAATCCATTGGTCGTATTGTACTCCAAAGGGCCCGAATATATGTGCAAACTGTCGCATATTGATGCCCAGATGAGAACCGAATGCATAGGTATCCTTCACATTGTTGCCATCAGGATCCTTGTTGGAAACTGCATCCGCCACAACAGCATACTCTTCTATGGTAGTGGGTATACCCAGTCCTAGTTTGTCAAGCCAGTCCTTCCGGTACATATTTATGTATTCTCCCGAGGTTACACCAATAGGTATGGCATAAATATTTCCGTCATCCTCCACCATGGCGTCCCATGTTCCCTTTGGCCTGGAATTGTATAATTCCGGCATTCTGT
>Ga0366780_1092_pt1 | contig 13513 bp, 10 predicted proteins | sample BONcelN113001E11_FD_207073 | JGI IMG/M metagenome (GOLD analysis project Ga0366780, IMG submission 207073) | Enriched cells from coal bed in the Powder River Basin, Montana, United States - BONCAT cells N11 rep2 HSBNCT.N11.300.1.E11 ...
ATTTAAAAAAGGGGAAAATCCGTATTGGCGTACCCCATATAACTGCTTCAACCGTCTTACCACATGTCTTGGGTGAATTCATTCATCATTATCCAAACATCCAGACCCAATTGTACGAATTTGGGTCCAAAAAAATTCAACTTGGTGTTCAGGATGGATCGCTTGACATCGGTATTGTCTGCACGCTTCCGCTAAATCCGGATATATATGAGGTTTTTTCGCTCATAAAGGATCCCTTAAAAGTAATACTTCATCCCGGCCATAGGCTTGCCGAAAAAGCCCTAATTGATTTTTCCGACTTGGCCAATGATGCATTTATACTGTACAGCGAAGATTTCAGCCTCTATGATTGCATACTTGATCGGTGCAAATATGCCGGTTTTCAACCGAAGATCATTTGTGAGACTGCACAGCGGGAATTTATGACTCAGCTGGTGGCAGCCAAGTTGGGAGTTGCGCTGCTGCCTGGCACCATTTGCGATAACCTTGACCGCAATCTCATTGTTTCCATTCCTTTTGCTGACCCCCAAATTTATCTGCAGCTTGCCATCATCTGGCGAAAAGACCGCTACCTTTCCTTTGCAGCCCGTCGTTGGCTGGAATTTACCACAGCCCGATTTACAACTACTCCCCCAACCATTCCAAGCGCTTGCTGACAACAGTCAAGGTTGTTGGGGAAAATAATAACCCGCTTAAACCTTACTGGTTTTAAGCGGGTTATTGTTATTTATCTAGATCGTAAAGCGCCGTACGGCTGCTTGCAATTCTTCTGCCGATGTGGCTAAAGCCTGACTGGAAGCGCTAATTTCTTCCGTTGTTGCTGATTGTTCCTGAGTGGCAGCGGAGATATTTTGTGCTTGACTGGCAATGTCTTTGCTGACAGCATCTACTTGCTGGACCGTACTCAATACCTGTCCGCTGCTGTCAGCCAGCTTACTGAGCACATCTGCCGCACCTTTGGCAATTTGCGCTACATCGTTAACCTGTGATGCTATATCATTAAATGCACCACCAGCCTTATTGACAACTTCAGTCCCCTTTTTTACTTCAGTAGTACCATAAGACATGGCATCAACAGCTATAGCTGTACTTGACTGAATCTGACCAATAAGAGTAGTAATCTGTTGGGTCGCCTGCTGTGATTCTTCTGCTAATTTACGAACTTCCTCGGCAACAACGGCAAATCCTCTGCCTTGTTCCCCCGCCCGGGCCGCCTCGATAGCCGCATTGAGCGCTAAAAGGTTTGTTTGTCCGGCTATACTGGATATTACATCAACAATCTTGCCGATTTGTGTTGATTGCTCTCCTAATTGAGCAATTGCTTGGGCAGAATTGTCTACTGTCACCTGAATCTGATTCATCTGGCGGATTGCCGATTCTACGGCTTTATTACCGTCGAGGGCCACATTGACTGCTTGTTTCGTAATTGCTACAGCGTTACCAGCCTCAGCAGCGCCTTGCTGCGCACTAGAAGCAATTTCTTTTACCAGTATCAATGCGTCTGCTACGGCATTTGACTGCTTATCCGCTCCCTGAGCAGTCTGAGCAATTGAGGCTGCCACTTGGTTGGCCGCTTGCGCTGACTGCTCTGAGTTGGCGGTAAGCAGCTCGGCTGCCGAAGCCACCTGCTCAGACGATTGGGCAATACGCCGTATTAATTGACGTAGATTCTCTGTCATAGTATTTACTACTGACGCTAGCTGCCCTAACTCATCTTTGCTTGACACTTCCAGTTTCTGCGTTAAGTCGCCTCCGCTATTAGCCATGTCACCAAGCTTACTGATCACATTCTGCAACGGTGAAACAATACTTTTTTTCGAAAACCAGTAGGTTAACAGCACTGTTGCGATAATCAAGGCTATATTGATCACCACAAGTGTATATACTTGATTGGAAACTGTTTTCTCCACATCATCAATATAGATACCGGTAGCAACAATCCAACCCCAAGGCTCAAAAAACTTGGCATAGCCTCTTTTTGGTGATGCTTCTGTTTCATTCGGCTTAGGAAACCAGAAGTCACTGAAATAACCTTCAGCTTTATGCTGAATAGCGCCTTCAATGTATTCTTTAACCATATAAGTACCTTTTACATCTTTGGTTTCTTTTCTATTTTCGCCCACTGTCTCAGGCCTTGTACCATGCATTAAGTTGACGAAATTAGTGTTATCTATCCAAAAGTAACCGTCCTGGCCATAACGCATTTTGCTAATAGTTTCTTTTGCTGTTGCTTGTGCCGCTGCAACAGGCATTACACCCTTTTCGGCAAGACTGTAATAATAACCCACAATGGAGTAGGCATTTTCAACATTATATCTGATTTGAATATCCTTCTCCAAATATATACTCTTTTTAGCATTGGGAATGATATAAAAGCAACTTATTAAGGTAAACAAGATGGTAGGAATAATACTAAGCATAATGAGTTTTTTACTAAGATTCATGTGAAATCCTCTCCATTCCGCTGAAAGTACTTACTGTTATTTCAAGCCGCTTAGCTTTTGCAGGAAAAAAAAAGCTAAGAATTCTTCCCGGTCCGGGAGAATTCCTAAGCCTTTCGCCTCATCTTTATAGGAATTATGTACCAATTAGCAATTTTTGTCAACCTGCATTTCGCAATAATAACACGACATTGTATGAGCAATATCATTCATGATGAGGGAAAACTAAACATATCCCGGCACTCTGATAAAATATTCCATTGAAAAAAATAAATGATTAGATATAAGATAACGAACAACAAGAATACCACTTTAATAACCGTATTCCTCATGTGCCCTCACCTCTGCTCCTAGCGTAACACTATCCATTTGGTTGTATATTAATTTAATGTTAACAATTGGTTAATACTGGCAAGTTCTCCTATACATGCAAAAACTACCCATAACTCACTAATCTGAGTTATGGGTAGTTAGGTGGAAATCTATATAATTACAATGCCCGACTCTTTATTAAACAAATGGGCTTTTTCCATATCGAAATGCAGCTCAACTGCATCACCCCAGGCAGGTTTATATTCAGGAGCAGCTTTAATGATCGCCATATCTTCGCCGATTCTTACATTTACCAGCGTTTCTGAACCTAGTACCTCAACCAAGTCAACAATAGCAGACGCCTGGTCTTTTTCCAAACTGCTTGGGCAAATATTTTCAGGCCTTACACCTAATGTGACTGGTTGTCCTTCGTAACTGGCAATCTTTTCTGACCATGCTGCCGGCACAATAACATCTACAACCGGATTAACCAGATGAAAACCATCTTCCCGCTTTTGTAACTGACAGGCAATAAAGTTCATCGGCGGTGTGCCGATAAAGCTGGCAACAAACTGATTCGCCGGATGATCATATAAGGTTTGGGGATCGGCAATCTGTTGGATAATGCCGTCTTTCATGACAATAATGCGATCAGCCATTGTCATGGCTTCGACCTGATCATGAGTGACATAGATGGTAGTAATACCCAGCCTGGCCTGGAGTTTAGCAATCTCGGCCCGCATCTGCACGCGAAGTTTAGCATCCAGGTTGGATAATGGCTCATCCATAAGAAATACTTCCGGCTCACGGACAATAGATCTGCCAAGGGCGACCCGCTGGCGTTGACCGCCCGATAATTCTTTCGGTTTGCGCTGCAGATAGCCGGTAATACCTAATATCTCAGCTGCTTCTTTTACCTTGCGGTCAATTTCGTCGCTCGGTAAATTACGTAATTTGAGAGCAAAGGCAATATTATCATATACATTCATATGCGGATAGAGTGCATAATTCTGAAATACCATGGCAATGTTACGATCCCGCGGTGGTTTGTCACTCACCAGCTGGTCACCAATATAAATATTGCCTGCCGTCTGCCGTTCAAGTCCGGCAATCATGCGCAGTGAGGTAGATTTACCGCAGCCCGAAGGTCCGACAATAACAACAAATTCTTTATCCTTGATTTCTACGTTAAAGTCATTAACAGCAATGACATCACCGAATTTTTTTTCTATGTGTTCACACACCACTCGTCCCATTACTTCAAACCCCACTTTTCATAAATTACCAATTAGCCCTTTACAGCACCCATGGTTAATCCTTTTATTACATATCGCTGGAAAACCATTGTTAAAATGATCGCCGGTGCAATAATAACGACCGTCGCAGCCATAACCGGTCCCCAACTGACATCCGCATAGGATACGAAATTATAAACGGCAATCGGCAATGTCTTTGTTTCTTCAGCGCTTAATACTAAAGAAAACATAAAATTATTCCAGGAGAAAAGAAAGGATAAGGTAGACGCCGTAATGATTCCCGGTCCTGACAGAGGCAGAACAATTTTGAAAAATGCTCCTTGCAGCGTACAGCCGTCTACCTGCGCCGCTTCTTCCAGCTCATGAGGCAGTCCATCAAAATAATTCACCATAATCCAAACAATCAGCGGCAAACCAACCAGCATGTGACTGGCGATAAGTGCTGAGAATGTATCAATCATCCGCAATTTTGAAAAAAGAATATACCAGGGAATCAAATAAGAAATACCCGGCATTAGTCGTGCCAGCAAGATAAAAACTCCGATACTATTTTGCTTGTACCGTGAAATTGTATACGCTGCCGGCAATCCAATAACTAATGACAATAAGGTTGAGCCAACTGCAATAATGGAACTGTTTAATAAAAAGCGTCCAAAATCCTGCTCAACAAAAACACGCGCATAATTCTCCAGTGTAGGTGTAAATACCCAGACCGGCGGCATAGCTACAATTTGCGCCTGTGTCTTGAAGGAAGCCGATAATATCCACAAAAAGGGGAAAAAGAACGGAATAAGCACAAGAACTACTAAACCGCCCCAGAGAATCTTACTTAACAGTGATTCGTTTGTCATGTTACACCCCACCTCAGCTAGTCCGATAAATTTACTGTTCTGTTCTTTTCCGCGTCCATAACACCAGCAAGTTAAAACCTAGTACCAGGGCCAACAGAGCCACTAGAACTGAAGATGCAGCACCAAAGCGGAAATAGCCGAAGGCCAGATTATATCCATAAATGTTCAATGTTTCTGAGGCGAAACCCGGTCCGCCGGCCGTCATGGTATAAATAATATCAAAAGTTTTGAATGCATCGATACTACGCAAAATAACAGCAACTAAAATAGTCGGTAACAGTAAGGGCAGCGTCACGAAGCGGAGCACCTGCCAACGGGTAGCTCCATCTACTTCAGCGGCCTCAAAAGGGTCAGTCGGCAAAGCTGCCAAGCCTGCTAGAACAATCAGTGTTACCATTGGAGTCCATTCCCATATATCAACAATTGCCAAAGCCGGAATAACGCTATCTTTTGAAGCAAGCCAGCTAGATGCAGGTAAGCCTAACAACTTAAGGGCATAATTACCTAACCCGATTGTCGGTTCATAAAATAACGTCCAGGCCAAGCCGATCGCAACAGGAGTAGCTACCATCGGCAGCAATAGAATTGTCTTAGCAATATTTTGACCTTTAAAATCCCGGTTAAGCACAAGTGCAATCGCTACCCCCAGGACAGTTTCAACACCAACCGCTAAAATGGTAAAATAACCAGTCAACCATACAGAATTATAAAATCGTTCATCCTGCAACAAAGAAATATAATTGCTTAACCCAACAAAATTTGCTTCCCCTCCAGAGGCCATCGACCAATCGGTCAGACTCACCCAAAGCGTATACAATACGGGAAATCCCATCATTGATACAACAAAGACAACAGCCGGTAGCGGGAAAATCCAATGTATATTGCGCTCTATATAGTGATTCACGCTTAACTTCCTCCTACAAGCACACTTGTCCTAAAATTTGCAGATCTATCTCGAAGCTATAGTGATTAAGGTGGTGCGGCTAGCAAAAAGCCGCACCACCCTATTCATTTCTAATTACTTTCCTTCACCGGACTTTTGCAGCAGTTCGTTTACTTTGGCGTTTGCTTCTTTAGCCAGGCTTTGAATATCGGCAGTTCCACCGGACTCGATGGATTTTACAAGTACGTCACCGATAGCATCACGCGCTTCTACGACAGCTGTCATAAGCGGACGGTCATAAGGAGTTGCTGTTGCAGCCGTTTTCTTGGCAATATCTGCAAGTCCAGGCTGTAATTTGGCTGTTATTTCAGGATCACTCCAGATGGAGTTACGGGCAGTAGTATTTCCTGCTAATTGTGCTTTTTTCATTACGTCTTTGCTAGATAGCCATTTTACAAATTCCCAGGCAGCATCTTTATTCTTGGATTGAGCAGATACGGATACGGCCCAAGGAACTACGTTAAACGGCTTAAAGCCAGCAGGTCCGGCTGGGAATAAAGCCAGTCCAACTTTATCGGATATTTTAGATTTCTGCGGGTCAAGAAGACCGGGGAGCAAGGTGCTGGCATCTGTCCACATGGCAACTTTACCGCTCGCCATTAAGGCTTGCGCTTGGGGCCAGCTCATGTTGGTTACGCCAGGAGGTCCATAGTCTTTTAAAATTCTTCCATAGTATTGAATAGCTTTTACAGCTTCAGGTGTATCAATAACGGATTTTCCATCTTTCAGGAAGTCTCCGCCAAATTCAAACAAATAGCTGGAAAACTGCGTTACAGCTGCACCACGCTGGCCGCGTGAAACAATTCCATAAATATCTTTCTCCGGATTATGCAGTTTTTTAGCAGCCGCTTCTAACTCTTCCAGAGTAGTAGGCGGCTTCAGACCTGCCTGTTCAAACAAGTCTTTCCGGTAGAACAGCATTTGCCATTCGCTTACAATTGGCACTGCATAAGTAGTGCCATTTAAAGTTGTGGCATCAACAGCAGACTTCTGAAAATCTGCCCAATCCCAGGCTGCAGGCGTTTTGGCAGCATCGCTAAGATACGGATTTAATGGCTCATACCATTTATTCTTAGAAAACAATCGACCTTCCTGCAGAGGACGCGTCATAAATACATCAATGGTTGAAGAGCCGGAAGTCATTTCAACTGTTAGCTTTTGGGTCAATTGATCCTCAAAATAGCTTTCCATGTTTACTTTAATACCGGTTTGTTTTTCAAATTCAGGAATTAGAGCTTTAATTGCTTCGGGGTAAGGATGGTTAGTTGCGACAAAACGAATTGTTTTGCCAGCAAATTTTTGTCCATCCTGCTGTGCTTCCTGTTTTTTACCACCACAGCCGGTAAATAACAGGGTTAGTGACAGCAGCATGATAAGTAATGGCCACCGTTTCATTTGAAAATCCCTCCTGTTTGTCTTTGTACTGCTTACCTGCATGCAGCGCATAGAATAAGCAATTTCAGAATATTATATTCTGTATTTTTTCCAACCTACCTGCTTTATGTGAAAATTAATTTCTAAATGGTTAATATTTTTTCCATTTAGTCTTTCACATCTTTTGTTTGTTTCAAAGCACCCGGACCATCCTGAGCTACTGCTACTTCAGCTTCGCCAAATGTCCTCATATCATTGATAACATGCAAGGCTGCATTAATAAGCGATATTCCGAGTGCAGCACCTGTTCCCTCTCCCAAACGCATATCCAGTTGCAGGTGGGCAGGCACTCCGATCATATCCAGTGCAACTTTATGGGCAGGCTCGCTGGAAATATGCGATCCTATCAGATAGTCTTTGACAATAGGCGCAATTTTAACCGCAACAAGTGCTGCCGCAGTTGTAATCAGTCCGTCCAACACCACCGCCGCTCCACTTGAAGCAGCACCCAATATTACACCTACCAGTCCGGCGATCTCCAAACCGCCTACCTTCCTTAACACATCAAGCGGATCGTTAGGGTCCGGCTGGTTAACTGCCAGCGCAGTTTCAAGCACATCGAGCTTTTTACTAAGAATTTCATCAGTTATCCCTGTTCCGCGGCCACAGAGCTCGGACAAGGTTTTGCTGCTATAGCAGGCAACGATTGCCGTACTGGAGGTCGTATTGGCAATTCCCATTTCACCCAGGCCCAAAATACGCGAACCTTTTATAATTTCCTGGCGAGCTATTCTGATTCCCGTCTCAATGGCTCTGAGCGCTTGTTCCCGGGTCATTGCCGGCTCTTTAGCCATATTCTTTGTTCCATAAGCAATTTTTTCACTCTGTATTTGGGGAAAAGGCGGCAGCTCGGCTGCTATCCCCATATCCACCAAAACAAGCTGAGCACCAACATGCTGGGCAAATGTGTTAATGGCCGCACCACCCTTGCAAAAATTGCCAACCATTTGCACCGTCACTTCCTGGGGATAAGCACTTACATTTTCCACAGCAACTCCATGATCAGCAGCCATAAGAATGATACTTTTCTTTATATTCTGAGGCCTGGCATTACCGGTAATTCCTGCCAGCTGGAGAGCCAGATGTTCAAACGAGTGTAGGCTGTTCAAGGGTTTTGTCAGGTTATCCAGCCTTATCTGGCACTTTTCCATAGCCTGTCCGTCTAAGGGCTTTATTAAAGCAATGGCATCTTCCATCATAACATATCCTCCTGTGAATGTTTACCACTTTATATCTGCTTGGAGACTCCGGCAGCTTCAAAAGTCGCCATATTATTTACCATTTTGACTGAGATTGTTAACATATCTACAACTACTGAAGCCCCAATAGCCTCGCCTAAACGCACACCCATATCTACACAAGCTTCCAGGTTTAAGAATCGTAATGCAAGAATATGCGCAGGCTCGCCTGATAAGTGAGAGGCAAACATGTAGTCTTTACTCATGGGATGAATAGCATTGGCAATTAACGCTGCCGCAGTAGTATTTAAACCATCAATAATGACTGCACACTTGTTTGCCGCCGCACCAAGAACAACCCCCGCCAAAGCGCCAATCTCAAAACCGCCGACTTTGGCCAATACATCTATGCCGTCTGCAGCATCAGGATTGTTTACTTCTAAGGCACGGCGAACAGCATTGACTTTTACCACCATCCGCTGATCAGATATTCCTGTACCACGGCCGGTAACCCGTTCCGGTGTAAACCCGGTGAAAGCAGCAACAATCGCTGCGCTGGCAGTCGTATTGCCGATTCCCATTTCACCTAAGCTAAAACTATTATAGCCTAGCTTCACCCGGTCATTCACAATTTCAATTCCTGTTTCAATCGCCTGAATAGCCTGTTCACGACTCATTGCAGGCCCTTGAGTAAAATCTTGTGTACCATAAGCAATTTTGCGCTGCCACAGTCCCGGTACATGCGATAAATCACCGGCTACTCCCATATCGGCCACCACCATATCGGCACCGCAATAATTAGCAAAAGCGTTCGCACTGGCACCTTTTGCTATCAGATAGTTTGCTGTCATATGGAGCGTCGTCTCCACCGGATAAGCACTAATCCCATGCCTGGCAACGCCATGATCGGCGCAGGTAATTACCATGCAGGCGCGAGGGAGCTCCGGCTCAATCTGTCTAATAATTCCGGCGTACTGTTTGACCATACTTTCCAAACGGCCAAGGCTGCCCTGAGGTTTAGTGAGGCTATCCAGGCGCTCTTGCACCTTATCCATGGTAACCTGATCGGGGAGACTGATCTTCAATAGTGTTTCTTGCAATAAACTCATAATGACCTCCATTATCCTGAATTTATCATCAGTCCATTTGTGAAAAAATAAAAGGCCTTTTTGGCAACAACACCAAAAAAGCCTTCTTTTCCATGAAGGATTGTAGTACGGCATAAAGGCAGGTCTCCTGGCTCCCGGGTCATCGACTGCTTGCGCCTTCCCCTTTACGAGTGGCATTGCAAGATCTTACCGGTACAGTGGTGGGTCCGCGCCTACGCAGGATGTTGTTATCCTGCTCAGACTTCCCTATTCTCCCCCAACATGTTGGTGGCACCTTAACCGCAATTTATCCAATTGATGTCATTATAGCAGGACATAATAGCGTCGTCAACGCATAACTGCCTGTCCATCTTGTACAAATACCCCTTCAAGCAGCTAGGCAAAGTACACTTACCATGTACTTTCACCGCCTTTCGCAAAAGGAGCAGTAAGATTATGAGGAAAATCCCCTAACGCGGATATCCAGACTGGTACTCTGTTGAACATCAGCAGACTGGAAGATAAGACGGGCAAACTTAGCAATAATGTTAGGAACTAAAGGCACTATGTCCCCGGGACTAATAGTCTGCAGCACCCCCTCGGTAATCCAGTTTATACCGTCAGGACTAACCTGCAGTGCAATAACGGCACTGTTTTGTCCTGTATTAATAACAAAATAGGTGTAATTATACCTTTGTATATTCAAAGTGGCAGGTTTTGCAGATCCAGTGCCCGGAGTACAATATCCTTAACAAGTGCAATTCCTTCGGAACCCAGCATTGCAGGGGCATTGGAGATCCGTTTATAGAGAGAATCTTTTAGCATAGTTACAACTGCCCCGGTATCGGCAGATAAGCCCATAGCTAAAAAATCTTCACAAAGCAGACGTACTTTTGTACGGTTATTTTCAAACCAAAAGCAAAGTATTTTATTAAGTCTTGCCAGGGGAAAGTGGGGATGACCGGGTACAATGGCATCAAGCAATCGAATAGCTTCCATGGTTCTTTTTTGTTGTATCAGGCATATTGCTTTTAATATAGACGTATAAGCATCTAATGAAGCGGGATCAATCTTTTCCAGATATTCGGCAGCCAGGCTATAAGCGCCTTCAGTAAAATAAACAGTGCCGATCAGACGCTGGGCTTCAGGTGTACAAAAATCGCAAAGCTTTTCCATGGACTCTCTGGTGTATGCGGGGTTATTGCGGGGATCTAAAATTCGCACAATAGCGTACAAGGCAATCGTGAATTCGGCATTATCCTGCAGGCTAAGCAGGTAGTAGCGTAACGCTTCTTCTTCATTGCCGAAGGCTTCAGCCAATTGTCCCACCTGATAATAGGCGCGGAAACCCCGGCTGCCGCTAAAGGGTGCATAATAGGCCGGCTGCTCCGGCATTGCTAATGCCCGGTGAAACCATTCGTAGGCCCCGGCGTAATTTTTTTGCTCGAGATGAATCAACCCGCCGTAATAATATAAGTCTGCATAGTTAGGAAAGAATTGCAGCCCTAGTGAAATAGCCTCTAGCGCCCAGTCGTATTTTTGCGCTCCATAGTGAGCAAGTGCAATATAGCGTAGCAGTTTGGGGTAGTAAACTGTTTTCGGGTCGGTATTATTGGCAGCTTTGATTAGTTCCGCCGCCGCCTCAGTGAAACGGTCTGCCCGGTATAATTCTATGCCGTAGTGATAACGCAGCATGTGGTTTTCCGGTGCATTATCCAATTCTTTTTTTATAATAGTCAGGTTGCGCACTTTCTTGTTTTTTTCAATGATTTGCTGGTTTAAATAGCCGTAATGCCTAAGGACTACGCCTTCTGCTATTTGAAAGCTTGCTTGGCGATTTTTTTCCAGAATGACATCTACTACTTGTTCGTGAATGGCTCCCCGGAAGCGATAGTCAGGATTGTTTCGAAACAGGCGAAAGACCAGATCAGGCGAACTTTCTATACTGCCTTCAGAGCCGATTAAGTTGATAATCTTAATAAAATAGCCTTCATGTGCTTCTTCAACAATTTGACGCAGTATTTGTCCGCTTCCCGGTTCTAAAGCTTCATCGGCATCTAAAAACAGGACCCAGTCACCGGTGGCCAATTCCAAAGAGGCATTGCGTGCTGCACTAAAATCGTCATTCCATAAAAAAGAAATTACGGTAGCTCCAGCATTTTCGGCCACCTGTCTTGTTTGATCAGTAGAGCCCGTATCGACTACGATAATTTCATCGACAGCGGAATTAATACTAGCTAAACAACGGGTTAAATTAATTTCTTCATTTTTTACTATCATGCATAAGCTGATTTTTTTGTTCACTTCTCATACCCCATACTGTTTTTACTATCAATATATGCATAGGCTATTTTGGAGGTTAATAAAAAGTGGTTAGGTCAGGCAAAGCGGTGATAAAGGCGTTATTTACATAATTTCAGAAAAAGCAGATCAAATAGTCACCATAAATAGGCATAAACATAAACTATAGAGACGGTAGAATTTCTACTGCATCGATAGTTAGAAAGGAGACTGTTTGATCTATGCCCAATTTTAAGATTATTCAGGATGTGGCTGATCAGGCGCGAGTAAAAATCTTTGGTTCCCAGAATGTAGCAATTAACACAGATGCAGCCGGTAATTTAGCGATCACCCCACCTATAGATGGGTTACTAGTCACGGCTTCCGCTTCAGGCCTCAGCGTAACGGGACCTGTTAACGGGCTTATTGTTACAGCTCCTGCCTCAGGCTTAAGTATAACCGGACCAGCCAACGGTTTGATTGTTACTGCTCCAGCCTCCGGCCTTAGTGTAACGCCGCCTGTTGACGGTTTTGCAATTACCGCACCGGCTAATGGCCTGTTGGTTACTGCACCTGATTCAGGTCTCAGCGTAACAGGACCGGCCAATGGCCTCATTGTAACCGCTCCTGCTTCAGGTTTAAGTGTAACGGGGCCAGCTAACGGCCTTGTTGTTACGGCACCTGCCTCCGGTCTTAGTGTAACACCGCCGGTTGATGGGTTTGCGATTACCTCACCTGTTAATGGACTCACAGTCACGGCACCTGCCTCAGGCCTTAGTGTTACTCCGCCGACTGGCGGGTTATTGATCACCAGTGCAGGCCTGTCTGTAATCTCTGCACTAGCGACGACTGATGTAACGGAAGCTGAGACAGGCATCACTGATATTGCCGGTTCGCCATCCAACACTTATGTGGTAATGGGAATATCAGATTATACTTTTGGGCTGGTGAACGAATCTACCTCTGCAGCCAACGCCCAAGCTACTGCCAAATTACAGATCAGCCCTGATGCGGTGAACTGGTTTGACAGCAGCTCAGTAGTTACCTTAGATCAAGGTACTTCTAATGCTTTAGTAGCTTCTATATTCCTTAAATATGCCCGTGTGTATTATGCGGCAGTTAATGCAGCCAGTTCGGTAGACCTTACTATATTCTTCCAAGGGCAATCCTAAGCTGCGGTATTGAGCAAGTCTGTCTCCAACAGTTTTTGTTGGAGACAACTACATAGATATACAGTTAATAAAGGAGGGAAATTTTGCATGGGGGTGAAGATCGTTAAGCCGCCTAGTATGGCCACCACAGCAACCACCAGCATACAAGGGCGGCACCTATGCGACAAATATACACTGCTTGTTGGTAGGGATAAACATGTGTTTCAGTCATTGCTCGCATTTGACATTACGTCATTACCGCCTCTCCAAACTATTGTAAACGGCACACTTACGCTCTACTTATTTGAGAATCTTTTTCCGGAATGGGAAAAAACAGTGGCTGTCCATCAGATCATTTCGCCCTGGAAAGAGAACCGGGTTAACTTAAAGGAGCTTATGATCCAGCCTGTTCCGGTTTGCTGCGCTTCGATTAACGGTAATAACCGGTTTATACGCTTTGATATTACGCCTCTTGTTCATAATTGGTATACCGGCGTGGCGGCAAATCTAGGTATTATTTTAAAACCAGGTAATAATGACGCATGTCATTTCGATATACTTGGATTCTGCAGCAGGAAT
>Ga0366780_1094_pt1 | contig 13305 bp, 14 predicted proteins | sample BONcelN113001E11_FD_207073 | JGI IMG/M metagenome (GOLD analysis project Ga0366780, IMG submission 207073) | Enriched cells from coal bed in the Powder River Basin, Montana, United States - BONCAT cells N11 rep2 HSBNCT.N11.300.1.E11 ...
AAAATCTGAAAATCATTTTTTCTTCCGGCATTGGCCCTCTCGGCAAGAGCGATTTCGAATACAAGTTCGCATCCCTGCCAAAGCCTTACGATGTCGAAAAACTGCAAAAGGTTTTGGCGGACATTACTGCTGCCGATGCGCCAGCACCTGGTTAACAAGTTGCGCGCCTTCGATAACGTAAGCCCATCCGTAACGTTGCGCCATCGAATCGAAAGTTGGCGCCCGGCTGCGCACAGGAATGCGCACCACTTCGGCATCGTCGAAACCGTTCACTGGCATCCGAAAATTAAACCGGCAAGCGCGCCTCGAACGTCATCCATTCCTGGTCAACGAATGCATTGATTTCGCCTTCGTGCGCGACGATGATTTCGCGTGCGATCAGCAAGTCGATGCCCAGTTCTGAAATCGGGCCTTTTTTCGACAGCACGTGAGAAGCATATCGCCGCATCGGGGCAAACATCGCCTCTGCATCGTCCGGTGCAGGAAGCGCGGATAAATAACGCACCGAAAACAATAATGCATCGGGCAAGGCGAGCAAGCTTACCTGCACCGGCTGCTGCCTGTCCGTATGGCGGAAAGCGTAGCTGATAAGATTGAAAAACGCCTGGGCGATCCGGGCTTCATCGAACGCACCCATGATCGGCCCCGCGGCGTCAAGGCTCAGCGCCTGCCCTGGATACCGCGACATCAGTTCATCCGCAGCTTTTCTGCATAGGGCGGCGACGTCGAGCTCGACCGGATTGACCACGATACCAAGGCCATCGCGCATGCTGCCGATGTCATATATTTCATCCGTCACCCGTACCGCGTTACCGGCGGAACGGCTGATGCCGGAGGCAAGCTTATCAATGTCGGCCGCTGCCAGATGCGCACTTTGCTGCAAAACCTGTGTTGTCAGCTCGATCCCACCGAGCGGATTGCGAAGGTCGTGCGCGAGCTTCTTCATGAAGAGCCCATGGCAACGATCCCTGATGCGGCAGTAATGATCCATCGCCGCAGCCAGCGCGTTATCGAAAATCAGATTCAGCCGGAGGATCCCGGCGGCCGGCTGCGCACTGGCTTCGTTCAGGCTTTCCATCCACAGTTCCAGGACCGCTTTGCGCAGCGCCTGCAGCACCAGGACAAGCTGCAATTCCGTCAGGCCGCAAGTCAAATGAGTGAGCGCATAACGTTCCGCGCCTACGCTAAGAGAAGCGGGTTCGCATGCGACGCGGTTTTCTCCCGGGTTGCGGTTGTCGACCGAGTTGGCGACCACCTCCAGCAAGGCATTGACTTCGTGCCTGAAACGATGGAGTGCAGCACCACCGGAGACGCCCGCATCCGCATAGGGCACTTCAGTCCAGCGCAAGAAGATGGCATCAGCCTGGTCCCGGATAAAAGCAGCAAGCGCAGGACATGGATCTTGCGGGCAGTCCGCTGGACTCTTCGTTTCGTGCATGATGGGACAGGTTTAATGGCGATGCGGGAAGGCACCTATTGTATAGTGAGCTCAACGAATCGGAAATGGCTGCCCGCTAGGGGCTTATGCCGGATTTGCCGCGCCGCTTATTGCACCAATCAAGCGTTCGAGGTCGATTGGCTTGACCAGATGGTAATCAAATCCGGAATCGGCTGCCGCATGCTTCACGTTATCATCTCCCCATCCCGACAATGCAATCAGGATCGGTTGAGTGATGTTGGCATTGCCGCGTATCTGGCGTGCGACTTCATAGCCATCGAATCTTGGCAGGCAGATATCGAGCAAAACAATTTCCGGCTGTTGTGAAAATGTCGCCTTGATCCCCGCCTCGCCATCATGGACAACTTCCACTTCATTCCCAAGGACTCGCAATAATTCGGCCGTTATCACTGCAGCATCGACATTATCGTCCACGATTAAAATTCGGCGCTTGGTCTTATGCCCGATCTGCATTCTCGATTACCGTCCCTCCGGTTTGCCGCTTTATATAGGTACTTGTATAAGTACTTGTGTATAACGGCTGCGACAAGACTGTCGCCTCTTATTGTTTTTGGAGTGTATCACGGCGGTTCCGCTTTCAAGCATACAGAACGCCTGTTTACCACAGGCCATACAACACTACTGGCAGACCAGTAACGCGCGACTGGGGTGAATGGCCGAGGCGATATCTATTCTGCTAAGATAGTAAAAAATTCGAACTAATTTTCCGGGAAACGTATTGGAAGCGAGTCAGTCAGCCATTGAAGAAAAACGCGTGGAATCTCTGGTAAGGCAAGTCTTGCTGGCGTCGCGCAGCATAGCAAGAACAGTTCTGGAAAAGGTAAAAACCGAGAACTTTCAGTTCAGCTTGAATCATGCCGCCATTTTGCCGGCCATTGATCTGGGTGGCACCCGCCTGACAGAAATTGCACGGCGTACCGGATTATCCAAACAGGGCTTGTTCCCATACATCAGTGATTTGGAAGCCCAGGGATATTTAACGAAAATTGAAGACCCGACGGATAAGCGCGCGAACCTGATCATGTTCACGACCAGGGGGCGGGCATTGCTGGAACAAGCGCATAACGCATTTTCTTTTGCCGAACAGGTGGCCATCGAGAAGCTGGGCCCGCATAAATATGCAGCCGTGCGCGAGGGTATTGCGACGCTTTCCGCTACGCTTCTTCAGCAAAGTGAAGTCGGATCCCACCCGTCGCAGACGGCATTTCCATGCAGCGCAGATCTTTTCAGCAGTGCTTTCACGCATGCAGCGATCGGCATGGCGCTGGTCGATCTTGATGGCAGATGGCTTGACGTGAACAACTCGCTTTGCAAGATCCTCGGTTACTCCAAGGCGGAACTGTTGAAGCTGACCTTCCAGGATATTACCCATCCGGATGATCTTGAACTTGACCTGAATTTTGCCAGTCATTTGCTCGAAGGCCGGATTTCATCCTACAACCTCGAAAAGCGTTACATAAAAAAGAATGGCGGGACGGTATGGGCACACCTGACCGGCACACTGGTCAGCCATGTCGACGGCAGTCCTTACCATTTCATCGCGCAGGTGCAGGATATTACAGCGCTAAAAAAACAACAGGAACGGGCGATAGCCTAGGCCGGGAAACAAACTCCAGGAACAGAGATGCTTGTACTAATTGTTGACGACGACAATTTGATTGTCGAAATGACGTCCCGACTGGTTTCGACGATTGAGAATATCACCCCGGCCGGGTTTACCGACCCGATCCAGGCCCTCGCCTGGTGCCGGCTGAATGAGCCTGACGTGGTGATGGTCGACTATCACATGCCGGAATTGGACGGACTTGAGTTTATCCGGGAATTCCGCAGCCTTCCCGGCAAAGAAGCCACCCCCATCATCATGGTGACGTCAGAAACGGACGAGACGCTGAAACACAGGGCGCTGAAGCTCGGGGCCAACGATTTCATATCGAAGCCGGTAAAACTTCCTGAGCTGAAAGCGAGAATAATGAAATCGCTCGAATTCCTTGATCCGTCGCGCCGGCGGGCCGACTGACCCTTGTCACGCCGGCTTGCGCCGAAGTTGACGCCATCAGAGCCAGACGCTACGTCCCGGATTGCGCTGTATTTTCGAGTGATGAGCCTGCGGTCTTCAATTGCAGCCGAAAGCCGAGGAAAAGTGCCACTGCAATCAATGCCGCGCTGCTGACGAAAACCGGCTGGAAGCCGCCGGTCCGCTCGATCAGCAGGCCGGCGAGCGCCGGGCAAATCAGCTGCGCCACTGCATAGAACAATGTCACATAGCTGACCGCGACCGGCGCCTGCGCCGGAGTCACTGCTTCGGTGGTCGCGGCGAGAATCACCGTAAACAAACCGGACATCACAGCGCCGATAACAAAATAGTGCAAGCCGAAGCCCGGCAAGTTTGGCCAGATAACTGGCAATGCCATGGCAACCATGTCCGCAATGACCAGTGCCAGAATAATCTTGCGCCGGCCAAAGCGGTCCGCCAGCCAGCCGCAGGCCGGACCGGAAAATATCGACAGCACGCCTGACATGGCCGCCAGTCTTCCCGCCAGGATCCCGCTCAACCCGGCTTTAAGCGCAAAGCTGTACATGAAAATGGCCTGGACCACATACATGCTGCCGATGATGGCATAGAGCAGGCCGATTCTGATGACATTGCGGTTGCGGTAAATCGCCCGGTCTGCTGCCGCCTTTGTCGCAGTGCCCTCGGCAACCAATGCCGGCGGATTGGGCAGCAGGAAGTAGGCAGCGATCGCAGTCATTGCCCCAGCCAGGGCAAACACACCCCAGGTTATTCTCCAGCCGGCCGCTCCGAAAGCCTGCCCAAGGTAAGGCACCAGGGAGCCGGCCAGCAGCAAGCCGATGCCCGCGCCGCTGTTGGCGATGCCGATCACGCCGGCGCGGCGATGCGGAAACCAGCCAACCAGCAAGGATATCGCGGGAGTATAGGAAAACGCCGTGCCGAATCCCAGCAAGGCCATCCAGGCGAGCAGCACGTAATAATCAGAACTGACACTGAGGCCGATGAAGCCTGTTGTCGACAGCAATGCACCGATGACGATGGTGATGTTGCCGCCCCAGCGCGCGGCAAAGATACCGGAAGCCATGATCAGGCAGAGATAGCCCAGTGCTGCTGCCGTCCCCAGGTTACCGGCTTGCTGGTAATCGAGTCCCAGTCCCTCGCGCATGAAAGGCAGAATCAGGCCATAAGCCAGCCGCGCAAACACGAGCGCCACGATGACGACCAGGATGCCGGTGGCAATCATGGCCCACCCTGGCGGCCGACCGGCTTTGGTCGACGAACGGTCCAGACGATTAATAGCTCCCCCTGCTCTGCTTATAGCTCCCCCTGCTCTGCTTATTATGTGCCGCTACTCTAGCAGAAACCACTGCATGGCGAGCGGGCTCAAGGCTTGAACGATTTCCCGGCGCCTTTTTCAGCAGGAATGTAAACCGGCTGTCCGCACTTGTAGCCACGACCAGCCATGGGAAAATCGCTGCGGCCGGGCCAGAATTAAAAAATTTGAACAGATGCCTGCGCTTACTTCTTCAGTAATTCGATGACGCGGCGCGATACGAAGACGCCGAGGTAATCCGGAATGCTCGCGTGAGGCTTCAACCCGGCAAGCACGTATTCGTACCAGGTCGTGATCAGGGTGACCGAGCGCTTTTCCTCGCGTGCGATCATGAGGATATGCTCGATATGGCGTAGTCTTTCTGCTTCATTGGCATAAAGGCTTATGCCATCGATTAACGCCGGGTCGTTCGTATAATTATTAACCATCTTCGCCTCCTTTGCCGAGTCCGCGGCCGGCAGCATGGCCGAAGGTCAACAATAAAACCGAATCATGACAAGCCGATGACAGAATGTAGTGGACTTGCCATGGGATGAGCGGGCTTGCCATGCCATGGCACGCAGCTTTGCCCTTCCCGGAAAACCATAGAACCTTTCGACCGGTCCATTATCAGATAAATAGCAAAGCATTCAACCGGCCAGCTTCCTGATGATTTCTTAGTTACAAGGAGACAAAATGAGTATCGAAAAAGTCCTGTACCGCGCCAAGGCCACTTCATCCGGCGGACGTGAAGGCACTTCCCGCAGCGCCGATGGCAAGCTGGACATGAAGCTATCGGTACCCAAGGAAATGGGTGGCAGCGGAGGAGAAGGCACCAATCCCGAGCAACTGTTCGCGGTAGGTTATTCGGCCTGTTTTCTCGGCGCCCTGAAATTCGTCGCCGGCAAAGAAAAAGTGGCATTACCCGGCGAGCTGACGGTCACAGGCGAAGTCGGCATCGGGCAAATCCCGACCGGTTTCGGCATCGAAGTCGACCTGACGGTCAATGGTCCGGGGATGGACCAGCAGCAGTTGCAAGGCCTCGTCGACAAGGCGCATATCGTCTGCCCCTATTCCAATGCCACGCGCAACAATATCGACGTGCGCCTGCATGTAACAACCTGATGCAGGCAATACCCGGCGATACTTCTGTGCGCCCGGCACCATGCAGCTTGGCCGCTGCGCCCCGCTGTTAAAGAGGCGCGGGTCGCCCGCGCGCCAATCTAACGCTGGCCGTAGTAACGCGATGGGTTGTCAAGATATTCCGCCTGCCTTTTCAAATCCTTGAATGCGCGGAGCTTGTCCGTGCTGGAGCGGCGATCAGGCGGAGTTGGTGCTGCGTTAGCCGGCCCATCGTCCTTCAAGGCATAACCGGAAGCGTCGCACTCCACCCTGTCAGCATTTGCCGCCCGGGTGCGAATTTCCAATGTCTGCGTACTGGCATCAAAACTGCTGCAATTCGCCTGCGCAGCGAGGGGACTGAACAAAGCAAAAATAACCAATAAGCGTCTGGACATATTTCTCAGGCATACCTCTTAGACATAAACTCGCCGCGCGATGTGCTGAGCAGGCGGGAAAAGGATGATTAATCCCGCAAGCGGTGTTATGTTCGCATTCAATAAAGATCCTGAATAGTTTCTCATATTATGTTTGCAAGTGCTTGCGAGGCAAATTTTGCGGTTCAGGCGTGTGCGATTTGGAATGTGGCGCTTTACCTGGTTCCTTCGGCATTGATGGCCTTGCTGTTTCGCCTGGCAGCGAGGCTTCATCCGGCGTTTTTTCTGTTTTATCTGACCGGGACGATTCTGCATGAGCTGGCCCATTACTGTGCCGGCTTGATCACGAATGCCAGGCCGGTAAGCTTTTCACTCATGCCGCGCCGTGCCGGTCCGGGCAGGTGGATTCTCGGCAGCGTATCGTTTGCCAATATCCGCTGGTACAACGCGGGAATAGTCGGACTGGCTCCGCTGTTTATCCTTGCTGTTCCTGTGATTGCCGCCCTGCTCCGGCTCGCCTCCGGAGAGGCATATGGCTGGCAGGATGCGCTGCTGGCTTTCCTGCTCGCCCCGGTGTATCTCAGCTTTCTTCCGTCCAAACCGGATTGCTTGATCGCCTTCAGATCCTGGCCCTATGCCGTCATGGGTCTCATCTGGGTGTGGTGGATCTGGCGCTGAATGCGGTAGCGGATTCAAGTCAGGTGCGCCTGATCAGGAAGACCCGATCCGTTGTCTACCCAAGCTTGCTGCGCCCCCGCACCCTGTTTCTCGAGTAAGCAGGCCAGGATGAGGATTTCTGCATTCATTGCACGAATGCGGCCTGTTTTGAATTCCGATTGAAAGAATTACATGGACGCCTTGCCGGTACCTTTTCCGCATGTGTCCGTGCAAATCTCCTCCCACGCTGTCAACAAGGCGAACCTGCAAGAAGGTCCTGGCACGGCTTATGCAATCGCACGTTGACGAAAACGTGTTGTAGCCCGTCATATCTTCATTTCCAGCGCATGCAAAAAATAAATGGACCGCAAAAAGCACCGGCACGCGACGCCAATCCTGCTGAGGAGGAGCTACCCGAAGAAGGGATCATGAAGCGCCTGATCAGGATGGCTGGCATTGTCTATTTTCTGATCACCGTATGCTTCGTGGCCGCAGCGCTGGCACTCATCGGCATCGCCGTTTATATCGGGTACCAGTCTGTAGCGCTGAACGGTTTCAACGCTTCCGGCGCGCAGGGTGTCATCGAATCGATCGGCCTGATCGCGGTAGCCGTCGTGGCAATGGATATCGCCCAGACTATTGCCGAAGAAGAGATCATCCGCAAAGCGCATGTCAGCGGCCCGACGCGGGTGCGCCGCTTCCTGTCCCGCTTCATGGTTGTCATCGTGGTCGCGCTGGCGATCGAAGGCATGGTCGCGACCTTTAAAGCGCTGCATGAAAATCTCGCTGACTTGCAGCAATCCGCCTCATTAATTGCTGCGGTAGGCATATTGCTTGCGGGATGGGGAATCTTCATTCACCTGAACCGGTCGGCGGAAGAACTTGAACCGGAAACCATGAAGCAGGCCAAGCAGGAGGATGCCAAACTGGAATAAGGAAAATCCCGCATGCAAGATATGCCGCTATGTGCGCAAGTATACATACGGGGCAGCGCGAATTTGCTATTTTCAATCGACTTGCTGCGATAACAAGACGTGCCGCCATCCCGGCGGGATGACACCAGGCCACAGGCACGCGCACAAGAAGCGTCCAAGCCATTCAACCCACACACTGATGCGCATGAATCCAGTCAAAACCGATTTGCCCAAGTTTGTCCAGATCGAACCGGTAGGACAGTGCAATCTGCGCTGTACGATGTGTCCGGTGCAATTTCGCAAGGATGGCCCGCCGCATGGCCCCTCCGCATTCATTCAATACGATGTGTTCTGCAGCCTGATCGAACAGTTCGGCTCCGTGTCCGAACTGCATTTGCAAGGCCTGGGCGAACCCTTGCTGCATCCGCGTTTTTTCGACATGGTGAGTTACGCTGCGCAGCGCGGCATCCGGGTGACGACGAATACCAACATGACCGTCATGACGGAAGCGCGCGCCGCCGAATGCGTGGCAAGCGGCCTGCATACGATGCATGTCTCACTGGATGGCGCCCATGCCGAAGCCTATGAAGCCATCCGCGTCAAGGCACGCTTCGACAAGGTCTTGCGCAACTTGCGGAGACTGATGCAGGCGAAGGCGGCGGCCGCCTCCCTGCTCCCGCATGTGCGGCTGGTTGCCGTGGTGATGCGCCAGAACCTGGAAGAGTTGCCTGAACTGGTGCGGCTGGCAGCGCGGGAAGGCGTGGAAGCGCTGTCGGTGCAGCATTTATGCCATGATTTCGGCGAAGCCAGCCTGCCGGTGCATTACCGCCCGATGCGCAGTTTCATCGATCGCCAGACTCTGCTAAGTGCAGACCGGGCCAGGGTGAAAGCGGTCTTTCATGAAACCCGCGCGGAAGCGGAAGCGCTGGGCATCGAGCTGCGCCTGCCGAATATCGAACCGCGCGTGCATGCGCCTGACACGCCAGGCAGGTCGCGCTGCGACTGGCCATGGCGCGGCGCGTATATCAGCTATGACGGCAAGGCGATGCCCTGCTGCATGGTATCGACGCCCGACCGCATCAACTTCGGCAGCATGGCTGAAGAAGGCGTCGCCGCGGTGTGGAATAACGAAGCCTATGCCAAATTCCGCGGCCAGCTTTCTTCGGATAAGCCGCCGGAAGTCTGCCGCAGCTGCGCGGTATATTCCCGCACTTTCTAGGCTAGCCGCGATGATGGCGGCGCACCGCCTGGACGATGCAGGCTGTCTGAACCTGTCTGAATCTATCCGGCAGCCTCTGTTCCGCAGCCGCCAGGCCCGGGCCGTACCGGGAGCTGATTAAATCGGCAGCTCCGTGACACCGCCTCCTGTGCCGCCATAGTTCTGCAGGGTGTCGTAATCAAGCCTGCCCTCGTTAAGGGCGCGCACGATTGCATCGAGCTGATCGATGTCCGGCACGATATAGACCATGCGCTGATCGATGGCATTGTCCCAGCATTTTCCGTACGGTGCCTCTTCCTCGTTCATGACTTTTGCCGCGTATTTGCCATTATTGAGCTGACCGAACAATGTCACCTTGGGGGCGTCTTCCATCGAGTTTCTGACAGTAATTGCCATCGCTCATCTCCTTTGGTTGCGGGTCATTACGTGGGCATTCCTGAAATACGGCTTAGAAGCGTCGTCCTGCCATTTATATCCGCACCTGTCCGCACGAATTTGCAAAATACGCTTTGCTTATGAGCAGTTGCAACCACCTAAAAACCAGCCGACCTTACCTGTCCGGATCGTGTCCCTGCCTGTTACTCTTGATAATCGATACGCACAGCCAGATACTGCCCGCCACCGCGCCCAGGAAGCCCAGCAGGCCGAAGAATGGCAATCCTAGCAGGCTCGGACCGCCAGGTACCGTCATGACGATCGAAGAACCGATGATGAGCGCGGCAATCACAATGCCGACCACCAGGCGGCTGATGGCGCGATCGAGCTGGTTGCCCAGGCGCCGCAGGTTGGGCGTGTCGACATGGATTTCCACCCGCCCGCGGCGTGCGGCGCGCATCAGGCGCGATAAATCGTGCGGCAGGCCCGTCGCCAGCGACAAGGCTTCGCGCAGCGAACCCCAGCCGCGCCGCAACACGGCTTGCGGCGCATACTGCTCGCGCAGCAGGCGTTCGAGGATCGGCATGGCTTCGCCAGCCATATCGAACTCGGGATCAAGTTCCCGGCCCATGCCCTCCAGCGAGATGAAAGCCTTGACCAGCAGCGCCAGATCGGGCGGCAGAATCACCCGATGCTGGCGGATCAATGCCAGCATATCGGACAGCATCGCGCCGAAACGCAGCTGCTTCAACGGCACGCCGCGGTAACGCTCGACGAAAGTCTGTATTTCACCGACCAGGCCTTCTTCATCCACTACCGTGCTGCCGCTCCAGTCCAGCAGGATTTCCACGACCTGTTCCGGTTCCTGCTTGACGAGCCCGAACAGCAGCTGCGTCACTTCCTCGCGGCGCTGCTGATTGATTCTTCCGACCATGCCGAAATCGATGAAAGCGATGCGGTTGCCGGACAGGTAAAAAACATTGCCGGGATGCGGATCGGCGTGGAAAAAGCCATCTTCCAGGATCATCTTCAGGACGGCGCGCGCGCCACGACGGGCAAGCACCTTGCGATCCAGCCCTGCCCGGTCCGCTTCAGCCAGATGGCGGCCAGGAATGCCATCGATATACTCCTGGACGCAAATGCGTTCGCCGCACCATGGCCAGTAAACCCGTGGAATGACGACCGGCGCAGTTACTGCTGGGGTTGCTGCCGCGTTTGGTGCCACCGGCCGCACCGGCACATCGTCGCGCCGGACTGGCCTATCGCCATAGTCACCGGCGTCACCGGCCGCCCTGTCGGTGTCAGTGTCGGCATCGGCATAATCGACATAATCGGCAAAATGCTCGGCGATGAGCGTCGCGTTGCGGCACTCCACCGCGAAGTCCAGTTCATTGCGCAGCGACTGCCCAAACTGCCGCACCACCTGCTGCAGGTTGAAGTTGCGCAGCTCGGGGCTTTCCGCCTCGGCCAGCTGCGCCAGGCGCTTCATCCAGCGCAAGTCGGTTTCAACAATGGGACGGATGCCGGGCCGGCGCACCTTGACGATTACCTCGTCGCCATCCCGAAGCCGCGCACGGTAGACCTGGGCGATGGAAGCGGTCGCCAGCGGCACGGGATCGAACTGCGCGAAGACCTCTTCCGGCGGCGCTCCCAGGTCTTCGATCAGTTGCTGCCGGATTTCCTCATAAGGCACCGCGGTGGCGCTATCCTGCAGCTTGCCCAGTTCGGCGATCGAGTCCGGCTCCAGCAAATCCACGCGGCCCGACAAGACCTGCCCAAGCTTGATGAAAGTGGGGCCGAGTTCTTCGAGCATCATTCGCACCCGCACCGGCTGCGGATGGTCGGCCAGGGCGCGGGTATCTTTCCAGCGCAAGACCTTCCCGGCCCGCTCCAGCAGGTCCGCCAGGCCCATGCGCCGCACCATGTCGCCGAATCCGTAACGGATCAGCACCGACACGATGTCATACAGCCGTCCCAGGTCGCGCATGGAAAAGAATGCAGGCCCCAGCATCAGAGTCCCCCATCAACATGGTGCGGAATACCTGCCGGCAATCGTTTTGCATCCACTCTTTTCCAAGCCATTGCACTTCTCCAGTGGTCCTGCGGTTTCAGTTCAGTCATCGCCTGTTATCTTCACTGGAATTGTACTGCCGGAAACGGCATTGCCCTATATCCCTTTGCTTCCTTTGATTATTGACAGCCAGACGGCTTTGAAGCCAGGGAATTTGACTTTCCTCAGGTAAGTCTCGGTCCGGACCGGTAAAAGAGAATCATGGCTTAGCAGGCGTGTCGAGCCTTCTCTTTACCAAAAGGCTATTCATGAAGAGAAACCTTGATTCATTCCTGTTCGCGGCAATGTTGTTGCTATGCCCGGCAGCCCTGGCAATCAAGGCAGCCCCCGGCAATGAAAATGCGCGGGCGCGAACGCATGCAGCCGCATCACAGCATTCGCCGCATCAGGCATCGCAGCAAGTACCACCGAATCTGGCCGAATTCGACACGCAGGTAGCGCATATCGCTGACAAGCTGCGGCAGATGCGGCAGCAGATCGATTCAGTCGAGCATGCCAGGGATAATCAGGACCGCCTGCGCTTATTGCAGGAACACTGGAAAGTGCTGCAAGCGTCCATGGACGACCTGCAGAAGCTGTGGGGCCCCGGGATGATGGGTTGCTGTGGCAGCGCGCCTCCGGCCGAGGAAAGAATGAGCGAGCGCGAGAAAAGTGGACAAATCAATGGGCCAAAAAACGGATCAGCAACCGGACCGACAAACGAACCAACAACCGAACCAGCAAACGGAACAATGATGGGAGGACGCATGAACTGGCGCAGCGCCAGCGGCTATTACGCCAGCCTCACGGCGGAACAGATCAGGCAGCGCCAATATCTGACAGACCAGTATCTGGCACTGCAGCAGCAGATCATGCGCCAATGGATGCTGCACCAGCACTGGCTTTACCAGATTCAAACCCAGACACCTGCAAGAGCGAGGTAAGCAGCATTGACTAGCCCCGTTCTTCGCCACCGATGGCCCATCGCGGCCATGGCGCTCATCCTGTTCCTGCTATCCGGATTCGGCGCCTCCCTTGTTCACGGGCAGACGCTTCCCGCGCCGCCGCCCGCGAAACCCGCGGCAGCGGCCAACCCTGGTCCGACGGCCGCCGCTGTGCTTGCGGCGCCCGCAGCACCGCAACCGATCCCCGTGCATGACATCGCCCAGCAGGCCGAGGCAAGCCAGGTCACTTTGCGGGAGATTGAAAACCGCGCCCGCGTCACCGACGCCATTGACGCGGCAAATGAAGAGCTTCCCCGCCTGGAGCGGGAAATGACCTTTCGCCTGCAGATTTTGCGCAATCTGAATGTGAGGGAATTTTCGCTTGAGACCATTCAGGGCCTCGACCAGGCATTGCAGGCAATCGAGCAGCAGGCCACGCCCATCAGGCGCGACCTGACGCGCGCCGCATCGCAGACCGAGCGTGACCTGACCGAACTGAACCGTCTCGACGCAGTCTGGTCGGCTACGCTCAAGGCTGCTTCAGCGGCGACCACGCCACGCGATTTGCTGGATCGCACCAGGGAAATCAGCGATGCCATCGATGCAACCAAAAAGACGGTGCTGAAAGACCGCGCCACCGTGCTCGACCTGCAGGTCCGCGCCACTGATAGCGTGGCCCGCCTGGGAGAAGTGCGCGAACTCCTTGCCACCAACAGCAAGCGTGCAGTGTCGCGCCTGTTCGACCGTTCGGGCCCGCCGGTGTGGAATGCAGAATTCTGGGATGCATCCATCAATAGTTTTTCGGCAGATGCCTCGACGCATATCGGCAGGCAGATCGTGGACCTTGGCGATTATCTCTCTTCCCATG
>Ga0366780_1095_pt1 | contig 13268 bp, 12 predicted proteins | sample BONcelN113001E11_FD_207073 | JGI IMG/M metagenome (GOLD analysis project Ga0366780, IMG submission 207073) | Enriched cells from coal bed in the Powder River Basin, Montana, United States - BONCAT cells N11 rep2 HSBNCT.N11.300.1.E11 ...
TTTGACAATGCTTTTTTTCTTGTTAGGAATGGTTAGATTTATTCAGGATGATTGGCTGCCACTGACAGACAGCAGCAATTTTATTGGTCAAAAGGTTTTTTTGACTGGTAAAATAGCAGAAGTACCGAAAGTTACCCAGCTCATCGGAGAAAAGAAGATTCGATATGTCGTGGCAGTAGATAAGCTGCAAACTACTGGGCAGCTTTTTAAAAGCAGTGGTAAGATCATTGTCACTGCACGGCAAGGTACAGATAAACCGGCCGGCAGCTATGACGACTATGTGCAAATTACAGGGGAGTTAGCCGGTTTACACGGGTATAACAATCCCGGTGCTATTGATACGGTGGCTGCATTAAACCGGCAGGGCATCACTGCCCGCATGAATATCAGTGGTGATAGCCTGCACGTTGTTCCCGGTACGGAAACTGCGGGAAAAAAACTACTTGTCCAGTGGCGCAGTCAGCTTAACGAATTCTTTTTACAAACTATGGCATATGGTGATGCGGCGATACTTAATGGAGTCTTGTTTGGCGGCGGTTATGATAATATTGATGCTCAGGTGTTGCGCGATTTTTCCGCAACCGGTATCATTCATATATTGTCAGTATCGGGCTCGCATATTGCTCTGGTGGCGGCAGTTATGTTATGGTTAGGAGAAAGCTGCCGCTTAGATTCTAAAATAACGGCGGTGTTAGCTGCCGGTGTTATTGTTTTTTATGCTTGCTTAGCTTGCTTAGCCGGCTTAAGTCCTCCGGTTATCCGATCTGCCATTATGGGAATTATCGGACTTAGTGCGCTTGTTTTGGGTAGGGATAAATACGGGCCAAGTTCATTAGCTGTGGCAGCTTTAGTTATACTTGCCTGGCAGCCAGCCTTGTTATATGATATCAGCTTTCAGCTTTCTTTTGGTGCAACGGCTGGTTTAGTCTTCTTATATACCAAGACCGTTCAGAAACTGGATTTTTTGCCCCGGTGGCTGGCAGCGGCAATAGCGGTGACAATTGCCGCACAAGCAGGTATTATTCCCTTCTTGGCCTGGTATTTTCATAGTTTTTCCATTACTTCTTTTATTGCCAATATCATTGTTGTTCCAGTCATTGAGTTAATTATTATTATTGGCTTATTGGCCTGTGTTAGTGGTCTGGTACTGCCGTTAGCAGCTAAAATATTGCTTGTTCTTTGCAGCTTGGGTATTGGCGTGGCAGTTCAGCTAAATAAAGCACTTGCAGCTATTGACAGTTTGCAGGTTTATCTGCCTCCTATTGGATTAGCTGCAGGATTAATGTATTATACGCTGCTTGCGTGGTGTTACGGTTATCTGCCAAGTTGTTTACAGGCACCTTCCTATATAATAAAACGCTGGCCCTATAGGTCAATTGCTGTTTTGTTAGCAACTTGCCTGCTGCTTACCAGCTGGGTATGGTTTCCCAAACCGGTAGCTGTCCATTTTATTGATGTAGGACAAGGAGATGCTACCTTCATTATCACGCCTCATGGGAGAGCAGTACTTATCGATACAGGCGGGACAGCAGGAGAGTCCGTTAATTTTGATGTTGGGGAACGAGTTGTTGCTCCTTATATCAAGCATCAAGGCATAACAATGTTGGATTACCTTATTCTCACTCACGGACATCAAGATCATGCCGGCGGTGCGGCGGCTGTGGCAGCGGCCATTCCTGTCAAGAATATTATTGTCGCTCCCGAAACATTTTCCGACAGCCTCAGAGCGTTGCTCAGAGCTAAAGGTAATGGAGTGGTTATTCCGGCGGAGCGAGGACAAATAATTGAACTTGATGGTGTAACGCTAGAGGTAGTTCATGCTGGAGTCCAGGTTAGATCGGGCCAGAGCGGCAATGAATCATCAAGTGTTATTCGTGTAACCTACGGACAACACAGTTTTTTGATTACCGGCGATTTAGAAGGTAAACAGGAAGCAGAATTAATAGCAAATGGACTTAAGCCTTGTACTGTGCTTAAAGTGGCACACCATGGATCCAAAACCTCGACTACTGATGCGTTTTTACACAAGGCAGAACCTCGTTATGCAGTTATATCAGTAGGCGATCATAATCGCTTTGGTCATCCTCACGCAGCGGTTTTGGATAAACTGGTACGAACTTGTATGCATGTATACCGTACAGATCAAGATGGGGCTATTTTGATGAAAACAGATGGGACGGACTTGTTGGTTGAACCTTATTTGCATTGAAACAATGAATTTATCGGAGGCCCTAAGATGAACTATTCTGCTGTGATGGAACAAATTAACGGTGGTAAAATCGCTCCCGTATATTTGCTGTATGGTGAGGAGACTTATCTTATTCATGAATTGGAAACTAAGCTTATTCACATGCTTTTGCCGCCAGATGAGCGGGAGACAGGACTTGCCGTTTTTGACAGCGAACCTTCTCCGGAAGGACTCGTCCGCTTAATTGAGACAGTTCCTTTCTTTGGTAGTAAAAATGTTATTCTGATGCGCAGCACTGCTATGTTTCGCAGTCGCAAAGCTTCTGGACAGACAGAAGAAGCTGATTCTTCTGAAGAAGCAGTAGATGCTGGCAGTGAAAAGCTGATGAAACTTTTTGCTAATATGCCTGATTATAGTCATGTGATTTTTATAGCAGGAGATAAAATTGATAAACGTAAGAAAATTGTTAAGGTTATTGAAAAGCATGGTTCAGTGGTTGAACTTGCTCCATTGAAAGTAAAAGATGTAAAACCGTGGATTGTAGCAAAATTAGCGGAAATGAATAAGAAATTAACTGCTGATGCTATGGAACACCTGCTAAATATTGTCAGTATTATGCCGCAGGTATCGCTCGGCTTTTTAGCAGGCGAGTTAGAAAAGGCAAGTCTGTATACGAGAGCAAAGCCGGCAATTACCCGTGAGGATTTAATGGCAATATTATCGATAGTGCCAGAGGTTTCTGTTTTTGTTATGCTCGAGGCACTTAGTCAAAAACAAGCGGCAAGAGCGCTTCAGTTGCTGGGAGAACAGCTTTCCACAGGGGAATTTCCCTTTCGATTGCTGGCTTTGTTAGCTAGGCAGGTCCGTCATTTATGGCAAGCTAAACTGATGGCCGAGCAGGGGCGTTCGCCACAAGAGGTTGCTAATGAGTTTAAAGTGCCGCTGTTTATTGGTGAGAAGTTAATTCGACAGAGCAGAAGTTTTTCTGCAGATCAATTAAAAAACGGCATCCTCCGTTTGGCTGCCGCTGATCGTGACCTCAAAACAGGAAAAGCAGATAGTCATGTTCTTGAACAATTCATTATTGAGTTGTGTTTGTAGTAGATTGCGTACAGAAAGAGGAGGATGTAATGATAAGGCAAGGGAAGATGATAATCCTCATATTGATGACGGTTGTTAATTGGTTACTATCAGGGGTAGCAACACCTGCTTATGAGGTGTCAAGTAGTAGTAGAAACGAACTCATTCAGGATGACGGGGTTTTCGATCTATCCATTAAGGGAGAGCCGCTAGCTACCAAAGAACAGTGCGTTCAATACCTTCGCCGGGTCAATCCATTTCCACTTATAACCGTCTCGATAGAATCATTAGTAGAATATTATTGGCAGCAGGGCTTGCTGGAACATATCCGTCCTGACGTAGCTTTCGCTCAGGCAATTCATGAAACTGGTCACTTTCGTTACGGCGGTGATGTGGTGCCCTTGCAAAACAATTATGCTGGTATCGGAACTACGGGCAATAAAGTTCGGGGACACTGGTTTCCCACAGCCGAAGAGGGTGTAATTGCCCAAATACAGCATTTATTAGCCTATGCATCGACAGCAGAACCTCAAAAACCTATTGTCGACCCGCGGTATCAATTAGTAAAGCAGGGAAGTAATTTTGGGCAGGCCGTTACCTGGACTGATTTAAATGGAAGATGGGCAGTGCCGGGAAAGACCTATGGCCAGAAGATATTAAAGATACATGCGCGTATTCTGGAAGAAAAATAAAAACAAGGCGGCGATGTGAATATGAATTTTATTGAACAGATGAAACAAAAGGCCAGGGCCGATAGACAGAGAATTGTTTTGCCGGAGGCCACTGATCTACGGGTACTGCAAGCAGCAAGCACAGCATTGAGGGAAAAAATTGCTGACATTATTTTAATAGGAAACAAAGAAGAAATTTTACGAACTGCCGGTGATCTTGATCTATCAGGAGCAACGATTATTGATAGTGCCCTTTCGGACAAGCGCCAAGAATATGGCACTGCTTTTTATGAAATGCGTAAGTCTAAAGGTATAACTTTGGAGCAAGCCGGTGAACAGGTAAGAGATAGTGTCCATTATGGTATGATGATGTTGAAGTTAAATGACGCAGACGGACTGGTTTCAGGAGCTATACACTCAACGGCAGATACTTTGCGCCCGGCATTGCAAATTATTAAGACAGCTCCTGATGCTAAACTTGTCTCAACTTTTTTTGTTATGGTTATTCCAAATAGCGAATACGGACATAACGGTACGTTACTATTCGCCGACTGCGGTTTAAATGAGAATCCCAATGCTCAGGAACTTTCAGAAATTGCTATTGCCTCGGCACAAAGTATGAACAAATTGCTTGATCTTACACCGGTGGTAGCAATGTTATCGTATTCTACTTTTGGCAGTGCAAAAAGTGAACTAACGGAAAAAGTGGTACAAGCTACTGCTTTAGCCCGGCAAAAGGCGCCTGAACTCTTAATTGACGGGGAAATGCAGGTTGATGCTGCACTGGTACAACGGGTTGCCGATCTGAAAGCTCCTAACAGCAGTGTTGCCGGACAGGCCAATGTGTTGATATTTCCTGATTTGAATGCCGGAAATATTGGCTATAAGCTTACAGAACGTCTGGGAAAGGCACAAGCCTATGGTCCCATAACGCAGGGGCTGGCTAAGCCTATCAATGATTTGTCAAGAGGCTGCAAGGCAGAAGATATTGTCGGCGTTATCGCAATTACAGCAGTACAGGCACAAAATAACAAATAAAAATACCCCTTGTCCCAAATAGGGACAAGGGGTATTTACTTGTTGCTTATTTAGCCAGGGCATTTAGCTTACGAGCCAAGCGGGACTTTTTACGGGCCGCGGCATTTTTATGGATAACGCCTTTGGCGACTGCTTTGTCAATAACACTGCTGGCTTTGGTCAGGAGGGCGTTAGCATCGTCGGCTTTGCCGGCCCCAACGGCTTCCACCGTTTTACGGGTAACGGTTTTGATGGTAGATCTTACGGCAAAGTTACTTGCCCGGCGCTCAGCATCAGTTTTTACACTGCGTTCACTGGATTTAATGTTCGGCAATTGTTTCACCTCCCTTGTGACCATTATACCTAAAACATTTTAGCATGAGGTTATAAAAATTGCAAGCAACAATTACCACTTATTTATAGAGTTAGGTATTTATGTTACAAGATGGTATAGGACGGTGCCCTTTTGGTAACGATAGCCTACAGAAATACTGTTATTGTAGGAGGAAATCAATGGACAGCGAAGTATTTACGCCCCGTACTGACCTTGCTCTGGAAGCAAGAGAAATGCTTAGCCGGAAGGTGCGCGAGGATGTTCCCGGCGTTGTTGTGGAAACGGCAGAAAATGACGATGTTCTAATTACCCGTGTAAATATCACTACTCCAGAGGCCGAAAGAATGATGGGCAAGAAGCAAGGACGTTATGTGACGCTTGAAGCACAGGGACTGCGTTATAAAAACACACCTCTTGAAGAGCAAATCATGAAACATCTCGCTCAAGAATTAGTGAGTCTGGTAGATCTGCCTCGTAATGCTACCGTTCTGATCGTCGGATTAGGCAATTGGAATGTTACTCCTGATGCGCTGGGACCGCGGGCTGTAGATAAGGTGGTTGTTACCAGGCATCTTCAGGATATGCTGTCACCGGAACTTAAAAATGGTGTCAGGTCGGTTTGCGCGATAGCTCCCGGCGTATTGGGAATTACTGGAATGGAAACAGCAGAAATTATTCATGGTATTGTATCTAAGGTAAAACCGAATGTCGTTATAGCAATTGATGCTCTGGCGGCGGCCTCCAGCCATCGCGTACTGACAACAGTGCAATTGGCTAATACCGGTATACATCCCGGTTCAGGAGTGGGTAATAAGCGTTTTGGGTTAAGCCAGGAGACACTAGGGGTGCCTGTTATTGCTATTGGTGTCCCGACCGTTGTTCATGCTTCAACCATAGCAATGGATACTATTGATACGCTGCAGGAGCACGCTGCTTTTGCCCGTTATTTTAAAAGCATGGCAGACTTATCTGATCAAGACCGGCGTATGATTGTACGGCAAGTGCTGCCTGATGCGTTAGGGGATCTGATGGTTACACCTAAAGAAATAGATCGGTTAATTCAGGATATTGCCCACATTATTGCCGGTGGAATTAATCAAGCGCTGCATCCCCATATTGACTATGAAAATATTCATTTATACTTACACTAATCCATTTTCCTTACGGTAATATCCTTTTGCCCCAAAGCATATACATTGTATGTAAACAATAGGGCAGGGGGCAAAAACTTGAGAAGACGGCGGAGATATTACCACAAATCGAAAATGATTGCTATGACTGTTATCGTTATGGCGATTATGATAGTTACATCCGGAATTTATGGCATTAAGAGTGCAGGAGCTCTTCCCAGCGAAACAGGTGCTGCAACTCAAGTTAGCACAGCAAGTTGGGGACAGTTGTGGCCGAATTGGAAGGACGTGCTATTCTCGGGCATTCCCGGATTAGCAGGTTCTTCCGATTCACCTCTTGTAGTAATTAAGCCAGAAGTAACACCCCAAAGTGTGCTCAGGGGTGTGGTCATGTTTCTTGCGAATATTGATATTAAAGATACCCGCTCTTGGTTTCGTGTTGAAATTCCTTTACTGGCGTCTGTAAAACAGGAACAGTCTACAATAAGTGCTATGACAGTTCCTAATTTCCCAAAGTTTGATTTTAAAAATACGTTGACGACCGGTAAGCCCGTCGTGGGAATTTATCATACTCATACAGCGGAGTCTTTTATACCCAATTCAGGCGTAACCCACCGCCCGGGCGGACAGCGCGGCGAAATTGTCGAAGTTGGTGAGGCCTTGGCAAAGCGCTTGGAAGAGCGGGGATATAAAGCGATACAGAGCAAGAACATTCATGATTACCCTAGTTTTATGAAAGCCTATGGGCCATCAGAAATAACTGCTAAAGCAATGTTGGCTGAGAATCCTTCCATTCAAATGCTCTTTGATATTCATCGAGATGCCGATAAGCGGGAAAATTCTATTGCTACGGTTGCCGGTGTGACAGTAGCCCGGATGTCTATTGTCGTAGCCAAAGGACAGCCAGACCTGGTGCAGCCTCATTGGCAGCAGAACCATGCTTTTGCCAAACTTATTGATGCTAAACTCAATCAGTATTTTCCGGGTGTATCAAAAGGCATACAATTAGTTGACTGGCGTTTTAATCAACATTTGCACCCCCGGGCCTTGCTGCTTGAAGTCGGTTGTCAGGAAAATTCGAAAGAAGAAGCAATGCGTACAGTAGAGCTTCTTGGCGATATTTTAGCGGAGATTATGGCGGAAAGCAAAGAATAAATTCAAATTGTGATATTGTTGCTACTGGAGTGGTAATATGCTTGTTCGCATGCCTTCTGATGAAATAATTATTTTATCCAAAGGAATAGTTGCAATGCTGCTGTTTATTATGATAGGAGTGGCTGCAGCTGAGCATCAGTTAAATGATTTGACATTACAAAGTTCTTACGTACGTTCGTTTAATGTACAGAGAGATCACGGCGGATATTCGGCTCACATCTTAGGGAATGGAATGAGGATCAATGCCTTGTATCCTGTAGGGACTATCCATAATTCAACTAACGGTATTACCCTTCAAGCAGGTGGCTATCGTGCAACCATACCGACAATATTGCATTTTAATATAGAGAGGCCTATCTATTGGCTAACACGGTGGTATGGTCAATTCACAGATGAAGCTCTCCGGACAAAAGAGAATCTGATTAGTTATCTGCAAGTAATGAAACCGCTTGTAGATAAGGAAATTCGGTGGCTGAAGGAGCAATTCAGGTAAATACTTGCAGGCAATAGGGGGGAAATGCTATAATGAATCACTGAAATTTGCTGTAGTTACTCAGAGAGGAGCCCCGCTATGAATACATCCCATATTAGAAATTTTTCAATTATTGCTCATATTGATCATGGTAAATCCACACTGGCTGATCGGCTGTTGGAGTTTACCGGAGCACTCTCTGCTCGTGAGATGGAAAACCAGGTATTGGATCAGATGGATCTGGAACGTGAGCGAGGCATTACAATTAAGGCACAAGCTGTCCGCTTGTCCTATACGGCCAAGAATGGCGAAACATATATGCTTAATTTAATTGACACACCTGGACACGTAGACTTTACATATGAAGTATCCCGCAGCCTGGCAGCCTGCGAAGGGGCCTTATTAATAGTCGATGCTGCACAAGGTATTGAGGCTCAGACGTTAGCTAATGTTTATTTGGCGTTAGAGCATAACTTGGAAATCATTCCTATTATCAATAAAATTGATTTGCCCAGTGCTGAGCCGGAGCGAGTCAAACAAGAGATTGAAGATGTAATTGGGTTGGATACTTCTGGTGCTGTTTTAATCAGTGCTAAAACAGGTTTTGGTATTGAAGAGGTACTGGAAGCCATTGTTACTAAAATACCACCTCCCCAAAGCGATAGGAACAAACCACTAAAGGCTCTTATATTTGATTCCCATTTTGACTCCTACAAAGGAGTTATTGCTAATGTTCGAGTGATGGACGGATGCATACGGCCAGGAATGAAAATTTTAATGATGGCTACAGAAAAAAAATTCGAAGTTGCTGAGGTAGGAATATTTCGGCCGTCTATGTCCAGTATTGCTGAAATCGGACCAGGCGAAGTAGGCTATATTGCAGCTAGCATTAAGAACGTAAAAGATACGCGTGTTGGCGATACGGTTACTGAAATTGACAATCCTGCCAGTGAGCCTCTGCCCGGGTACCGTAAAGTTACTCCTATGGTGTATTGCGGCCTTTACCCGGTAGATAGCGTAGAATATGATTCCTTGCGGGATGCCTTGGACAAATTGAAATTAAATGACGCTTCTTTAGCTTATGAACCAGAAACGTCAATGGCTCTTGGGTTTGGCTTCCGCTGTGGGTTCTTAGGATTACTTCATATGGATGTTATTCAGGAACGGCTGGAGCGGGAATATAACCTAACGCTAATTACTACTGCTCCAAGCGTTATTTTTAAAGTCTTTAAGACAAATGGCGAAATACTGGAGATTGATAACCCGTCAAAACTGCCTGTAGTTCAGGAAATAGAGCATATTGAGGAACCTTATGTAAAAGCCACGATCATTGTCCCTAACGATCTTGTTGGAGCAGTTATGGAACTTTCCCAAGAGAAACGGGGCGAATACAAGGATATGAAATACCTTGATGTTACTCGGGTTACCATTACGTATCATCTGCCGTTAAGTGAAATTATCTATGATTATTTTGATCGATTGAAATCCTCTACCCGTGGCTACGCTTCTTTGGATTATGAATTGATTGGTTATCAGCAGTCGGAGCTGGTTAAGCTGGATATATTACTTAATGGCGAGCCGGTAGATGCTTTAAGTGTCATTGTTCACCGTGATAAGGCAACTTACCGGGGACGATTGTTAGCTGAGAAGCTGAAAGATATTATTCCTCGCCAAATGTTTGAGATACCTATTCAGGCAGCTATTGGCAATAAGGTTATTGCGCGGGAAACGGTTAGAGCTATGCGCAAAGATGTGCTGGCGAAATGTTACGGTGGTGATATTTCCCGCAAACGCAAACTTCTGGAAAAGCAAAAAGAAGGTAAGAAGCGCATGAAGCAAGTGGGAAATGTCGAAGTTCCCCAAGAAGCATTCATGGCGATTTTGAAAATGGACTAGTAACATGAATTTAGGGCTTTATATACACATTCCCTTTTGCAAACAAAAATGTTTATATTGTGATTTCCCTTCTTACCCTCATATGGAGGGCTTATACGAAAGCTATACTGACGCCTTGTGCCGGGAAATCACCGGACAAGGTGTTCTTTTTTCAACTAATCAGGTAGATACCATATATATTGGCGGAGGGACACCAACCGCTCTGCCTGCTCCATTGCTGCTCCGCATTGTGACGGCAGTAAAAGAAAATTTTGCTGTCACTACCGATGCGGAGGTTTCTATAGAAGCAAATCCCGGTACCGTCGATGGTGATACATTAACGGCACTACGGGCTGTGGGAATTAATCGAATTAGTTTTGGAGTGCAAACATTTTCGGATACCTTATTAAAAAGATTAGGTCGTATCCACACTGGCGAAGAGGGAGCTAATGCTGTGCGGATAGCAAAGCGAGCCGGTTTTTCTAATATTAATATTGATTTAATGTATGGATTGCCTTTACAGCAGGCGGAACACTTTCAACAGAGTCTACAGATTGCATACGACCTGGCTATTCCACATATCTCGGTGTATGGGTTAAAAATAGAAGACGAAACTCCCTTTGCATGTAGCCTGGCTCAGGGGAAGCTCAGCTTGCCTTCTGAGGAAGAAGAAGAAACAATGTATGACAGGGGAGTTACGTATTTACCCCAGCATGGCTACGAGCGCTATGAAATATCAAACTATTCGCGGCCTGGCTTTTCTTGCCGGCATAATCTGAAATATTGGCATTATGCTCCTTATCTCGGGTTAGGTGCTGCTGCCCATTCTTTTATTAATCGCGAGCGCCTGGCAAATACACAGGATGTCCGTGCTTACCTGGAGTGCATAAATTCTGGCTGCTCACCTGTTGAGCACAGAGAAATAGCGGATGAAGCCACTCAAATGGCAGAATTTTGTTTTTTAGCTCTTCGCACTAACTCCGGCATATCCTATCATGCTTTTTATCAATATTTTGACAAGGATTTTTATCAAAAGTATGAACAGCAAATAACATCACTAACAGCTAGGGGCTGGTTACAACAACCCGACAATCAATAAAATTGACCAACCTTGGGATGAAATATGGCAATATTGTCTTTCGGACTTTTTTGCCTTGATATGTTAAAATGGGATGACATCTTGACATGAGAAGCAAGGAGTGATATGTTTTAATTAGATGTTAGCACTCCCCACGATAGAGTGCTAACAATAGGAGGTGAATGCTTTTGGACGAGAGAAAACGTAAGATTCTGCAGGCTATCATTGACGATTACATTTCTACAGCGGAGCCGATCGGGTCAAGAACGATTGCCCGTAAATACGATCTAGGTATTAGTCCGGCTACTATTCGCAATGAAATGTCCGATTTGGAAGTGCTAGGCTACCTCGAGCAGCCCCATACGTCGGCAGGTCGTATTCCTTCGGCCAAAGGCTACCGGTTCTATGTAGATTGCCTGTTAGCACCTCCCACAATCAGTGAGCAAGAAATTCTCTTAATTGACCGTTGGTATGAGGCGAAGGCGCGCCGGATAGAGGGCGTTTTCCAGGAAACAGCAAAAATCTTGTCCCGTATGACTCGTAATGTGTCGCTTGTATTAGCGCCGCACATGTCGCAATGCGTTTTTAAATATATGCAGTTTCTGCCGTTGGATGAGCGCAGGGCTATTGTGATTATTGTTACGGATACCGGTTTTATTGATAATAAGGTAATTGATATACCGGAAGGGACGTCTCTGGAGGACTTGCAATGTATTGCCGAGCGCATCAATAACAGACTTGCCGGATTACCGCTGGATCGCATTAAACTATCTCTTCTTCGAGAGATAAAACAAGATGTCGTAACAGATTCGGTTATATACAAAGCCGCGCTGGAGGTGCTGCGTGGTGCCGTGTCGGTAGACAGAAAAGATCGTGTGTATACGGGCGGTACTACCCAGTTATTGGAACAACCGGAGTTTCGTGATGTCGACAAAGTAAAAGGTCTGCTGTCCATGCTGGAAGAGGAACAATTGCTTAGCGATATTCTGCATATGCAAGATAGTGATCATTTACTTGTTACCATTGGTCAAGAAAATAAGTTTACCGGCATTCAAGATTGCAGTGTAATCCAGGCTACCTATCGCATTGACGGTCGGGGTTTGATACGGCTTGCCGTTTGGCCAATTGTCCTACAAGACGCTCACCGGTCTTAGAAAAACCGACAACAGACGGTGTAAGGCGAGCTCCTTCAGCGTTAGGAATAACGACAGGTTCGCCACCTTCCATTACAGCGACAACCGAGTTAGTAGTACCTAGGTCTATTCCAATTACTTTTGCCATGATTATATTCCTCCTTAAAATTTACGAATTAATTATTGCTTACCACCTTGACCATGCTGGGTCGGATTACTTTATTACGGACCATATAGCCCTTTTGTAATTCATCGACAATAAGGCCATCCGTCTGCTCAGCATCCTCAACCCGCATAACAGCTTCATGATGCTGCGGATTGAAGCTTTCGCCTACTGCCTTAACAGGCGTAAGTCCAAGTTGTTCGAGGCTTTGGAATAACTGTCGATAAATCATTTCAACACCGGAACGCAAAGAAACAGCGTCTGCTTTCGCAGCAGTAGACAGTGCCCGTTCAAAATTATCAAGCACAGGCAGTAATTTCGCTATTATTTCCTCAGCGACAATACCGGAAAGTTCTTCTTTCTCCTGGCGCGTTCGGCGGCGGAAATTATCAAAATCAGCTTGTAAGCGCTTTAAGCGGTCAGCCATCTCTTCATGAAGACGGTTTTTTTCGGCTATTGCAGCCAGCATCCTCTCTACATCGGAAGATTGGAAGCATACTTCTTCCGCCGGTAGCTCTATTTCAGCTTCTGGCGTCGTACCTGCTATTTCTTCTTGTTCCAATTTCTCTGCCATTAACTTCACCTCAAAATTTAAAAATCAGGTATACCAGCATTACCAGCGCTACCTTGCGCTCCATTACCGGCATCTTCTTTTTTCTTAATAATTGTGTCAATCCGTAAAATTGCAACAGCGACTTCACCAGCTGCTTTAATGGCATGAAGTTTAACTGGCACAGGATCAACCACCCCTAAAGCAAGCATATTGGTTACCACACCTGTATCACAATCAATGCCTAAATAATCAGCCTGTTCGGTCACTTGGGCGGCAACTACCTCTTCTACTTTCTCTAACGGATTAAACCCGGCATTCTCAACAATTTGTGATAAAGGCCGTTTTAAAGCATTAACTACGCAGTCTACTCCGTAGGCAGCCATACCTTTTAGATTCTCCCGGGACTTTTCAACTTTCCG
>Ga0366780_1098_pt1 | contig 13142 bp, 10 predicted proteins | sample BONcelN113001E11_FD_207073 | JGI IMG/M metagenome (GOLD analysis project Ga0366780, IMG submission 207073) | Enriched cells from coal bed in the Powder River Basin, Montana, United States - BONCAT cells N11 rep2 HSBNCT.N11.300.1.E11 ...
ACCTTACGTCAGGTCGGTTTGCATACGATCGAATCCTGTGGTGATTGTCCGCGCACTATCATGGGCAATCCGCTTGCTGGGATCGACCCTGATGAAACTATAGATACCAGAGGCATTGTGCAGGATGTTTTTGAGTACTTTCAGGAGAATCGGGAATTCTCCAATTTGCCGCGTAAATTCAAAATTTCAATCTCTGCCAATCGCTATAATGCCGGTCATGCTCAAATCAATGACCTGGCCTTTACACCAGCCGTCCGACGTGATGGTGCTGAAGAGATTCAGGGTTTCCATGTCTATGTGGGCGGCGGGCTTTCCGCCAAGCCGCAGCTTGCCCAAAAGCTCGATTTATTTGTGCAGGCCGATGAGGTGCTGAAAGTTGCGATTGCTGCAGTTACCCTTTTCCGGGATTATGGCTATCGGGCCAACCGTCAGCATGCCCGTCTTAAATTTCTGATGGCCGATTGGGGTGCCGAGAGGTTCACCGAAGAAGTTCTCAAGCTTACCGGACCTATGGCCAAGGCAGCTGAGGATTTGACATTAGGCTGGAACGCCGGCTATTTCTATGGTATACACCCGCAGAAACAAAGCGGTCTCAATTATGCAGGGTTGTCGATTCCGGTGGGTCGATTAACTCCGGAGGACTTGCTGGAACTCGCACGCTGTGCTGAGCAATACGGTGATGGCTCGCTGCGGACCTGCAACTCGAAAAGTTTGGTTCTGGCGAGCATTTCTGATGAAAATATTGAGCCACTTCTGGCCGAACCGATTATTGGACGTTTCACTCCCAATCCCAAGCCTTTTGTCGGCTACACTTTTTCCTGTACCGGCAAAGAATTCTGCAACCTTGCCTTGGTTGAAACAAAGAACTTTGCTCTGAACCTGGCGCGTACTCTGGACGAAAACGTGGAACTGGATACACCACTGCGTATTCACGTCAATGGCTGCCGCAATTCCTGCGCTCAGCTTCAGATTGCCGATATCGGATTAAGAGGAATGATCGGTAAGCAGGATGGCGAAACCATCGAGAAATTTGAATTTTCCCTGGGCGGGGATTTAGGACTCAGTTCTGTCTATGCTTCCAATCTGGAAGGGCTCGTTTCGGCGAAGCGGGTGCATGAGGTTATTGCGGAATTCAGCGAGTTCTATAAAGCTGAGCGCCTGGAGCAGGAGTCCTTCCACAGTTTTATCATCCGTCAGGGGAATGAGCGCTTTCAAGAGATTCTTAACGGCTATCTTGATTAATTATCGGAACATTAAAATCGGAGTTCTTATGGCAAGACTCCGATTTTTTCTTGTTTTCGGCGTGGATTTCTGCTCGTGATTTTGCCTTTTAATCACGATTCCGTGTCAAAGTTTAGCAAATTAGCGCAAACAATGTTGTTGAGCCCTGGAACTGTAAGCTACAATATAAATCAGAAGATAATCAGATAATAAGAAGAAGTCCAATGGAGGGAGACAGAATCTTGAACATCAAAAATATCTATTGTGTCGGACGCAATTACGTGCTTCACGCCCAGGAACTCAATAACGCTGTTCCGAGCTCACCCTTTCTGTTCAGTAAACCAACCCATGCTTTGGCACAGGCCAACGGTCAGCAGCTTCTGTTGCCAGGCGGGCGAGGTGAAGTTCATTATGAAGCGGAATTTGTGGTTCACATCGCTAGAACCTATGAACCGGGAATAAAGCCTGAGGAGCTTATCGATAAATTTACTGTCGGTCTTGATCTAACACTCAGAGACGTTCAGGCTGAGCTGAAAAAGAAAAGCCTGCCTTGGCTGCTGGCCAAAGGCTTTCCCAATTCGGCAGTCCTGGCAGAATGGCTTCCTTTTGAGGGCTTAACTGCAGCTACGGCTCATGATTTTACTCTTGAGAAAAACGGGCAGGAAGTCCAGCGCGGCAATATTAAGGACATGCTTTTTGATCTCCCGACGCTATTGGAGTTTAGCGCCAGACACTTTGGCCTGGCTGAAGGGGATATTCTTTTCACCGGTACTCCGGCCGGCGTCGGCCCGGTGCAAGATGGTGATCATTTTAACCTTAAATGGCAGGAAAAAGGCGTGGGTGCATTTATTGCACAATTTCAAGAGGCTGAATAAGGGCGTAAAAGGCATAAATATTGTATACATGTTCCTAAAAGGTTGCTAGAAAGTAAAAAGCTAGGTACATTAGAACTATGCCAAAATCCGATTAAAATTCAGTGAATTTTTATCTCGTTTTATAGAAATATAAGATAAAGGTAATTAGGCAAAGATTAATAGCTTCGCACACTGAGCAGCCATATTGGAGGGTTATATAATGATACAAATTATTGACAACGGAGTATATCTGATTAAGGGACAGGAAGCTTTAGAGGTTAAAGATAATGTCCTTCTGGATGCCAATCAACAGCCGGTCAGTCTGACAGATCTGGCAGTGGGCGCAGAGAAAGTCGGGCAAGAAAGTGCCCGCCAAAATACCATGGCTTACCAAATCCTCTCCCGTCACAACACGTCAGGAGATATGGACAGCCTGAAAATCCGGTTCGATGCCCTGACTTCCCATGATATCACTTATGTGGGAATTGTTCAGACAGCCCGGGCCAGCGGGCTTAAAGAATTTCCGGTGCCCTATGTCCTGACAAACTGTCATAACAGCCTTTCGGCTGTAGGCGGAACGATCAATGAAGATGATCATGTTTTTGGTCTTTCAGCGGCTCAAAAATACGGTGGAATTTATGTTCCGGCCCATCAGGCTGTCATTCACCAATATATGCGGGAAATGATGAGTAAAAGTGGCAGCATGATTTTGGGCTCGGATAGCCACACCCGCTACGGTGCTTTCGGTACGATGGGAGTCGGTGAAGGCGGACCGGAGCTGGTAAAACAGTTGCTGCAAAAAACCTATGACGTTAAATGTCCGGAAGTTGTAGCTATATATCTTGAAGGTAAGCCCCGGCCGGGAGTAGGTCCTCAGGACGTGGCGCTGGCCATTATCGGAGCTGTCTTCAAGAAGGGTTTTGTCAAAAACAAGATCATGGAGTTTGTGGGCCCTGGAATCAGCAACTTGTCTGTGGACTTCCGCAGCGGCATCGATGTCATGACTACAGAAACCACCTGTCTGAGCTCGATTTGGGTCACAGATGAGCAGGTGCAGCGCTACTTTGCAATCCATGGCCGTCCCGAGGCTTATGCCAAACTTGAGCCGGGTGAAGTAGCTTACTATGACGGTATGGTCAAAGTGGATTTAAGTAAAATTGTGCCGATGATCGCTTTGCCGTTCCATCCAAGCAATGTGTATACCATTGAGGAACTCAACCAAAATCCTTATGATATTCTAAAAATCGTGGAAGAGGAAGGGCGCAAGCAGCTGGATAATCCGGCAATTCAGTTCAATTTGACAGATCGCATCGTGAACGGCAGACTGAAAGTTGATCAGGGGATTGTTGCCGGTTGTGCCGGCGGCAGCTTCGAGAATCTGATGGATGTCGCTGCGATTCTCGATCATCAGTCTGTTGGCAGCGATTATCTCTCCTTCAGTGTTTATCCGGCCAGCCAGCCGATTTATTACCAACTCATTCAAAACGGTGCTGCCGCTAAATTGATGGCAGCCGGTGCTCTGCTCAAAACCGCCTTCTGCGGCCCGTGCTTTGGGGCAGGAGATGTGCCGGCAAACGGACAACTGAGTATCCGCCATACCACCCGGAACTTCCCGAACCGAGAAGGCTCCAAGCCCGGCGACCTGCAAATCTCTTCGGTTGCTCTGATGGACGCCCGCTCTATTGCCGCTACAGTGGTCAATGGCGGACGCCTGACCCCGGCTACAGAGCTTGATGTTGCTCCGGCGGATTACAGATATGAATTCAACGGAGAAATTTATCAGAAGAGAGTTTATCAGGGATGCTGCGCTCCCAAGGCCGAGGCTGATCTGAAATTCGGACCGAACATCGCAGACTGGCCGGAAATGATTGCCCTGCCGGAAAATATTCTCCTGACCTTTGCAGCGGTGATTGATGACCCGGTTACGACGACTGATGAGTTAATTCCTTCGGGTGAGACTTCTTCCTATCGTTCCAACCCGCTGAAACTTGCTGAGTTCACACTTTCCCGTAAAGTTCCTGAATATGTGGAACGGGCCAAAGCGCTGCAGGTTCTGGAATACGAACGGCGCAAGTTTGTTGCGGCTTCTGCAGGAAATGTAAACACAGCTGCTGCCTTTGCACAAGATGCTGAGCTTTCAGTCGCTTTGCGCGAACTCGGGGAAGAGGTACTGAATTATAACCCGGCTTTTGAAAACGTGGAGAATGTGCTGGCAAGCACCGGCTTGGGCACAGTGATTTATGCCAATAAGCCCGGAGACGGCTCAGCCCGGGAACAAGCCGCGTCCTGCCAAAAAGTTCTGGGCGGCTCGGCAAATATTGCCCGGGAATATGCGACGAAACGCTACCGCAGCAATCTGATTAACTGGGGTATGCTGCCCTTCACCATGGATGAGGAGAAGATTCCTTTTAATGTCGGTGATGCGCTGTTCATCCCTAACATCCGGCAGCATGTGCAAAACGAACAGTCCGACATCGCGGCTCAGCTCTTCACAGCGGATGGGGTAAAGGAGATTCAGCTGAATCTGAGCCATTTGACTCAGGATGAGCGGGAGATCATTCTCAAGGGCTGCTTGATCAACTATTACGGAGCTAAGTAAAAAACTTCATAGTTAAATCATAGAACGGCTGATTGCAGCTGGGCTAAGCTAAAGCAAAGGCGCTGGGTACCCTTCGGGAGACACAGCGCCTCGTTTTTTGGAGATGACGATTTGTCAGATAAATATAATATTTTCTTCGATTTGGTATGTACGAATAAGTTGAAGTCCTGTTATAATGGAACTTGTCTAATGTATTATGTATTACAATTCATAAAAAAGGAGCAATTTGTCGGTATGAATGAACAAGTCCATAATAATTTGTCGGTTTCTGAACTGGTTGAAATAGCTTTGGCCCGCAATGAGGGGGTTCTCGCTTCATCCGGAGCGTTTACCGTACATACAGGAAAGTATACAGGACGCTCACCGCTGGATAAGTTTATCGTGGACGAGCCCTCTGTACATGAACATATTGCCTGGGGACAAGTCAATCGTCCGATCTCTGCTGAATATTTTGAGAAGCTTCACCAAGAAGTCAAACAATACCTTGAGAGCCGGGAACGCTTTATTTTTGATGGTTTTGCCGGTGCGGATGAAAAATATCGCCTGCCGATTCGCGTGATCAACGAGTTTGCCTGGCAGAATCTCTTTGTGCATCAGCTCTTTATCCGACCAACAGAAGCTGAACTGGAACAGCACGAACCCCAATTCACCATCATCGCTGCCCCGGGTTTTAAAGCTGATCCGGCAAATGATGGTACCCATTCCGAAGCCTTTATTATTTGCTCCTTTGAGAAGCGGATCATTTTGATCGGCGGTACTCATTATGCCGGAGAAATGAAGAAGTCGATTTTTAGCGTTCTCAACTACTTTTTGCCGTTCCGGAAAGTGTTTCCGATGCACTGCTCCGCCAATAAAGGCCAGGATGGGGATGTGGCTCTGTTCTTCGGCTTGTCCGGAACAGGAAAAACTACGCTTTCCGCTGATCCGGAGCGCTATCTTATCGGAGATGATGAGCATGGCTGGTCGGAAAACGGGGTATTTAATTTTGAGGGCGGCTGCTACGCCAAATGCATTAATCTGAGCCAGGAAAAAGAGCCTCAGATTTGGCAGGCGATTCAGCATGGCTCGGTATTAGAAAATGTCGTTCTCGATCAGGAGAGCCTTGAAGCGGATTACGCCGATGGTTCACTGACCGAAAATACCCGTGCCGCTTACCCGATTGATTATATCGATGGTGCAGTAATCCCGGGTGTGGGAGGTCATCCGAAAGTTATTATCTTCCTGACGGCGGATGCCTTCGGGGTTTTGCCTCCGATTTCCAAGCTGACTAAAGAACAGGCCATGTATCATTTTCTGTCGGGTTATACCTCAAAGCTGGCCGGTACGGAGCGCGGAATCACTGAACCTCAGGCCACGTTCTCGACCTGCTTCGGAGCGCCGTTTCTGCCGCTGCAACCAAGCGTCTATGCGCAAATGCTCGGCGAAAAAATCGATACCTATAAAACCAATGTCTATCTTGTTAACACCGGCTGGTCGGGGGGCCCTTACGGCGTAGGCAAACGGATCAATCTGCCCTACACCCGGGCCATGATCACGGCAGCCCTGAACGGCTCCATTGAGAATGCCGCCTTTTCTGAGCATCCAACCTTTGGTGTGTTTGTGCCGGATCAAGTTGCCGGAGTACCCGATGAAGTTCTCGACCCGCGCTCGACTTGGGTGAATAAAGAAGAATACGATTCTTATGCTCAAGATTTGGCCGCACGCTTCCAACGCAATTTTGAACAGTTCAGTCAGGTAGATGAAAATATCCGTGCAGCAGGGCCAAAGGCCTAAGTCAATGTCTGCGTCTGAGGTCAAAATTTATTTTTGACTGCGTTCACAATGATCTACCAATTGGAATAAAATGGAATAATAAAGCAAGCACTCACGATTCTGAAGCGGCTAAGTGGAGATCAGGGGAAAATGCTCGTTGGCAGGAAGAATGGGTCAAAATATAACATGGAAATCGTGACCCAAGTCAATTGCCCCAGAAAGATTAAGAAATTATTAATTATGGGGCAAATATTGCCGAGAATTTCACAAAATCTTCACATCCATCTTGTATAATGAGGGAAGTTGTTAGCTAAGGGAGGTACATAATGGAACGGGTGAAGATGAAAGTCGATTTCAAGCCATTAAAGAAGTGGTTCGATAAGATTCCGTGGAAGTCGCCTAAGGTAATCAGTGGTTCCTTGGTAGCCTTGCTTCTTCTCGGAGGGGGCGGATATTATCTCGGATCAACCACCTCAGCAGCGTATATCCTGGTCAATGGGGAACAAGTAGGAATTGTCAGGAGTGTTCAGGAAGGCGAACAGCTTGTCAAAGATATTCTGGCACAAGAAGGAGAAGCTGTTGGCGGAACTGCCAACACCCATGACAAAATCGAGTTTGATCATTCAAGAATTAATGATGATTTGAAAGTAATATCCGAAGATGAACTGCGCAGCCGACTCTCCTTTTATATCGAAGGCGTGAACTTGATGGTTGGGGATGCCACACTTTTTACCCTGCCAAGTCAGGAAGCAGCGGATAACCTTTTGAAAGCTTATGAAGATATCTATGCTAAAGCGGATGAGAAAAATCAGGTCGAGTTGGTATCCTTTGAAGAAGAGGTAGAAACTCAAGCGGTTGAGGCAGCTCCGGATAGCATTCTTTCTGAGGAAGAGGCTTTTGCCAAGCTACAGGAAGGAAATGTCCAGAGAGAAGAGTACACCATTCAGCCCAATGATTCATGGTGGCTGATCGCCCGCAAAAACAGCCTGTTAACAAGTGAAGTTCTGGCAGCCAACCCGGGTACCACTGTGGATACGGTGATCAAGCCCGGCGAGAAAATCACGATTGAGAGAGTCACCCCATATCTGACGGTTGTCAGTGAAGGGACGCAAATTGCAAATGAAACCATTCCCTTCGATGTTGTAACCAAGACCGATTCAAGCTTGGCGAGTGGAAAGTCTAAAGTTACACAAGCCGGCAGTGACGGGGAGAAAGTAGTCACCTATTCCTACGTGAAGAAAAATGATAAAGTTGTCACCAAAACGGTTTTGGATGAAGAAGTTCTGAAAGAAGCTGTAACCCAAGTCGTCGCCAAAGGACCCCGTACGGTCCAGGTTGCCAGCGCTTCTCGCGGCAGCGGCACGATTTCCGGACTGATGCGGCCTTATCAGGGCAGAACCAGTTCCTATTACGGCTATCGCGGCGGAGAATTCCACACCGGTATCGATTACAGCGGTCCGGTTGGTGAACCCTATGTTGCAGCAGCTGCCGGGACCGTCATCAGTGCAGGCTGGAACGGTAATTATGGGTATTGCATTCTCATTGATCATGGAAACGGTGTACAAACCCGCTATGCTCACTCTTCCAAATTGCTCGTCTCAGCAGGTCAGACCGTTTCAAAAGGTCAGACCATTGGGCTAGTCGGAGCGACAGGCCGGGCAACAGGTCCGCACCTGCATTTTGAAATCATCATCAACGGAGACACAGTTAATCCGGCCAACTATGTCAACTAATTGTCCTTGTACAGTGATCAACGCTTAATAACGACAACCCGACTTGTCAAGAATAGAGCAGTAAGCTCGTGATTGAGTTGGAGGGAACATGACTAAGGCCGAGAGAGTTTTAGCAGCAATCAAGGGACAGGCTGTCGATAAAATACCCATGGGAGAATTTCATCTTGAGGATGGGCTGACTGCCGGGCTCTTACAGGCGGCAGCTCAGCCGACGGAAGAGATAGATATGAATGCAAGAATTAAGGCATGTGAGCTTTTAGGCTTAGATGCCTTAGTCTTTATGCCCGACCATAAAAGCGCCGGAAATGAGTGGGAAACGCTGAAGCGCTGGCATAAGCAAAGTGATTTTTTTCTTTTTGCGCTGATTGATGGTCCTTTCCAAGGTGTGTATCATCAATACGAGGACTTCATTGACTTTTTGATGGATACCAAGCGTAATAAAGAAAAAATTACAGAAATGGCCCAGGCCGTTTGCCAAAAAAGCATTGAGCTGGGTCAGGCAGCGTTGGAAGCAGGCGCACATGGGATTCTTATTGCCGACGATATTGCTTTTAATCAGGGACTTTATGTTTCGCCTGCGACGATGAGGGAGATGTTTTTCCCGTATACAAAAGAGGTGATTGACACTCTGGTTGACTGCACAGAATCAGGCAGGGAGTCTGTTCCCTTTTTCTTTCACTCGGATGGAAATCTCCTGCAAATTTTGAAGGATCTGCAGGTGTTGGGCTTTGCCGGCATCCATTCCCTGGAACCGGTGATGGATATGCGGGAAGTTCGCGAAATTGTCGGACCGGATATGGTTTTAATGGGCGGCTATGATCTTGGCTGGTTTCGCTCTGAGGGCGTAGCTAAAGCCGAGGAGCTGCTGAAGGCGGTCATGCCTGGACGGTATATTTTTGGCAGCAGCGCCGGTATACTGGATTCTACGCTTCCGGCTGCTGAGGTGCTGAAGGTTTATCGCTTTGTCGAAGAAACAGGACGATGAATCAGAATCAAAGCATCCGAAATCCAGTAATGAATTTAAATAAATACAGTGCACTAAAACAGGGTTGAGAGAAGTGTAGATTTTCACTTCATCTCAACCCTGTTTGTTTATCCTTTTGAATGCAATTAGAATAATTAACGGAAATGATACAAAATACTTATATTCCGGTGCAGGAGCAGGCCCCTTGGGTGGCGAATCTTTTAGACATTAAGAAAGTATAAAGAAAACTTACTCGAAATGGATTACAATCCCATTTCGAGTCTAGTTTCCTTATCCAAGGATTGGACAAAGAAACTTACTCAAAATGGGATACCAATCCATTTGAAGTCTAGTTGCCTTTCTCTTTCCAAGGGCAAGTCAGCTAGGCTTGCAGAGCAAGCTTCCTATGTCCAAGGATTGGATAAAGGAAACTATTGAGGAAATACGGGTATCTAAGGTCTTTGAGTTCAGGAAAGATTTTCGATGACTTTATTGAGGACGCGAATGCAAGCTTCAATTTCTTCCGGCGCAATACCGTCAGTCACTTCAACATTTGTCTTTTGTCCCATGGACATAAGCGTTTCCCTGATATTTCTGCCGCTTTCCGTCAAATATATCAGATTGGTACGGCGGTCGCTGGGGTGACGGGTTCGGAGCACCAGATTATGCTTTTCCATCGTATTGATGATCCGCGAAACGCTGGGTTCATCTTTGCCTGTAGACTGAGCCAGGCTATTCTGAGTCTGACCATCCTCCCAGTAAAGGTAAAGGAGAATTTTCCATTGTTCCGTGGTAATCTCGATATCATTATCGCGGAAGTTTCTGGCAATTTTCTGGGTGATCAGACGGGCGGACTTATTAACCTTATGTCCAAAAGAACCACTGGTATATTCATGAAATGACGTCATAGCGACTCACCCTCACATTGTACTATATTACACTTTCAATGATACTCTTTGACCAAGACACCTGCAAGTAAAAGTAGTTCGGTTTAAGAATAATTAATATTCAGGATCTTGTTATTAATAATATATTAAAAATCCATTTATTGGAATACATTTCTTGGCTTTCAGAAATATATTTTTAATGTTTAGCAAAGATATATTTCAGCTTAGAAAATGAAGCCTTGACTGGCGGGGCTGAATTTTTATTGGATCTGCAATATTTGTAAGCTTTTTGCTGCAAAATATATTAAGGGAGGATTGTTATGGCTAAAAGAAAAAAGAAAATAGTTTCGTTGGTTGAAAAATACCTCTTTCTATTCCTGGGTGCCTGGTTTGCGGCGGTAGCGCTGGAGATTTTCCTGGTCCCGAACCTGATCATTGACGGCGGGGTTACCGGGATATCGATTATGGCGAGCTATCTGAGTAAACTGCCTTTAGGCGGATTTATCTTCATCCTGAACCTGCCGTTTCTTTTTGTAGGGTATAAACAAATCGGCAAGACCTTTGTAATTTCAACTCTATTCTCGATTTCAACTCTTTCGATTGCGGTCAGTATTCTTCACCCTGTACCTGGCTTAACACAGGACACACTGCTTGCGACGGTTTTCGGCGGAATTCTTCTGGGTGTCGGAGTCGGGCTGGTCGTACGCTATGGCGGATCTATGGATGGTACGGAAATTTTGGCGATTGTTATTTCCAGAAAGTCAAGTTTCTCCGTAGGAGAAATTGTCATGTTCTTTAACATATTCATTCTGTCCAGTGCAGGCCTGATTTTTGGCTGGGACCGGGCAATGTATTCCTTGATTGCCTATTTTATTGCCTTTAAGGTAATCGATATCACCATTGAAGGACTTGATGAGTCAAAAGCGGTCTTTATTATCACGGAAAAACAGGATGATATTGCAGATGCCATAATGGCCAGGCTGGGACGCGGCATAACACATCTTAAAGGGGTTGGTGGTTATTCCGGACAGGAAAAAGGAGTTCTTTACACCGTAGTGACCCGGCTTGAGGTAGCGAAACTTAAGGGAATTGTTGAGGATTTTGATGAAAACGCCTTTGTAACCATCAATGATGTCCATGATGTAATGGGCGGAAATCTTAAGAAGAAAGCTATCCATTAAATTTAATTCAGAAATCATAAATACAGAAATCAAATAAAAAAGAACCTTGAGATACTCTCAAGGTTCTTTGTGTTTACAAAAATAATCTTACCAGTTGCTGCGTTTGCGTGGTGTGAAGCAATCGCGGCAATATACCGGTTTGTCACCAGTAGGTTGGAAAGGTACAGTTGTTTCTTTTCCGCAGGAAGAGCAAACAGCTGGGTACATTTCACGTTGTGGGCGAGCAAATCCGCCGCCACCGTTACGGCCTTGTTGTTTTCTTGCAGCACGGCAAGCTGGGCAACGGCCAGGCTCGTTAGTGAAGCCTTTTTCTGCGTAGAATTCTTGCTCAGAAGCAGAGAAAACGAATTCAGATCCGCAGTCCTTACAGGTTAACACTTTGTCTTCAAACATTTAAAAAAAACCCCCAAGATTTTATTTGGCCCGTTGCATGGGAAGTGTCCTTGTTCCCCAAAGCCTCAGGCAATCGAGAAGGTTTCCATCCACAAGAACTAACGAGTTACATTTATTATATCTTAAAAAAATATCTCCGTCAATAAATTGTATGGAATTGTTTTACTATTGAGGAAAGAATCAAGAGTATTTTTCAGCATTTTTGAAATTATAATGGTTGATCCGCAAGAAGGGACAATCAGATCATGTAAGATAATGTATAATTAAAGAAACAAAAATAATGATCAGAGCATAAGAATAGACTTTACCAGAACCAGGGTAATTCTTGATGCGTGGAGAAGGGGATGAATGTATGTTTACAGATTCTTTTACGGGAATGTTCCTTAATGCCTGCATTCGTAGGAGTTGTCTTTATTTGCATATCAGAAAGTATAAGTCACTTTATTATCATGAGTGTTTTTGTTATTGGGATTGTAAAGGGGATTCGGACTTGGAGTTATAACAATTCCCAGCCTGTTTTGGCGGTTGTTGCCAAGGTCGTAGCTAAAAGAACAGATGTTACCAATCATGTGCAAATACTTCAGATAATGGAATCGATCATCATACGACAAGTACGACCTACTTTGTAACCTTTGAAGTGGAAAGCGGTGATCGCATGGAATTCCGGGTACAAGCTCAGGAGTATGGGATGCTTGTTGAAGAAGACCTTGGCAAGCTTACTTTTCAGGGGAGTCGGTATTTAGGATTTGAACGAAGCAGGCTACCGGAAAAATCTTACTAAACGCTTAAAAAGGTATTGTTTGGAGGTAGTTCTGGGTGTAATCAGTGGAGCGGGAAGGTAAGGATAAAAGATGCATAAGAGGTTCCTGGCGTTTTCCCTGATCGGCATAGGGGTTATTTTGATTGTTGTAGTGACTAAAGGCCCGGCAATGATTAGACCTTTTGCGGAGGATTTGCTGCAAAAGCCTTTGCGGGTTCCTGGGCTGACTTGTCCGGTTGACAAAGACCAGGATGGGTTGGATGATTTGCAGGATTTCGTCGCAGGGGCGAAAACGGAAGTGCAGAGAAAACCCCAATATCGCAGTGTTTATTATCAGGGAGGATATCCGCCGGAGCCGGAAGGGGTCTGCACAGACGTTATTTGGCGGGCATTCAGGGATGGGGGCTATGATCTAAAAGCTTTAGTGGATGCAGATATTCGAGGGAATCTATCTCTGTACCCAGTTGGAATTTCAGCTAAGTCTAAATTGACCTTTGCTGCCATAAGTAACCTGAATTTCACTTTTTAGTATTTTGATAGGTTATGTATGATTTGAATAATATAGTTTTTCCCTATAATTGTCAACGGTATTTTGAAAATCTGTATTATATAATTCACTTTCACCTTGTCCTATAGTTTAACACAAAACTTCCCGGGCTCATAGACAGGCAAAATAAGAAAAGCTGCCTCCATATACTGAAAGCAGCTCTAAGAAATGCAACAACAATCTGATCAGATATAATACATGATCGTGGAATTGCCGCCCATTAATTTATATTCCTGAACCAAATCTTCAAG
>Ga0366780_1101_pt1 | contig 12850 bp, 12 predicted proteins | sample BONcelN113001E11_FD_207073 | JGI IMG/M metagenome (GOLD analysis project Ga0366780, IMG submission 207073) | Enriched cells from coal bed in the Powder River Basin, Montana, United States - BONCAT cells N11 rep2 HSBNCT.N11.300.1.E11 ...
TACATCGAGCGCAAACTCCGCGAGCGCATGAAGATCCCCGTCTTCCATGACGATCAGCATGGCACCGCGATCATCGTTGGCGCCGCCATCCTCAACGGCTTGAAAGTGGTCGGCAAGGATATCAAGGAATGCAAGCTGGTGGTGTCCGGTGCCGGCGCTGCCGCGCTGGCGTGCCTGGATTTGGTTGTCGACCTCGGTTTCCCGATTGAAAATATCTTCGTGTCGGATATCGCCGGCGTGGTCTATGAAGGCCGCACCGAGCTGATGGACCCGGACAAGGCGCGTTTTGCGCAAAAGACGTCGGCGCGCACCCTTGGGGAAATCATCGTCGGCGCCGATATCTTCCTCGGCCTGTCGGCTGGCGGCGTGCTGAAGCCGGAAATGGTCAAGTCCATGGGGCCGCGTCCGCTGGTGCTGGCGCTGGCCAATCCGACCCCGGAAATCCTGCCGGAAGAAGTCATGGCGGTGCGCGACGACGCCATCATTGCCACCGGCCGCTCGGACTATCCGAACCAGGTTAACAACGTCCTGTGCTTCCCCTACATCTTCCGCGGCGCGCTCGATTCGGGCGCGACGACTATCACCCGTGAAATGGAAATCGCCACGGTGCGCGCGATCGCCGAGCTGGCCCAGGCCGAACAGTCCGACGTGGTGGCGGCCGCCTATGGCGTCAACAACCTCGCCTTCGGCCCGGAATACATTATTCCCAAGCCCTTCGACCCGCGCCTGATGATCAAGATCGCGCCAGCCGTAGCCAAGGCAGCGGCGGAATCCGGCGTGGCGTTGCGGCCCATCGCCGACATGCAAGCCTATGCCGAGCGCTTGCTGCAATTCGTCTATCACAGCGGTACCTTCATGAAGCCGATCTTTGCCATGGCCAAGCAGACGCCGGCAGAGAAGAAGCGCATCGTCTTCGCCGAGGGCGAGGATGAGCGCGTGCTGCGCGCTGTACAGGTCGTCGTCGACGAGCAACTGGCCAGGCCGATTCTGGTCGGCCGGCCGGCGATCCTGGCTAAGCGCATCGAGCGCTTCGGTCTGCGCCTGCGGCCCGGCATCGATTTCGAAGTGATCAATACCGAGCATGACGAGCGTTACCGCGAGTTCTGGCAAACTTTCCTGGCGATGTCGGCCAGAAAGGGCATTACCGAGCCTTACGCCAAGCTGGAAATGCGCCGCCGTCATACCCTGATCGGTTCGATGATGATTCACAAGGGTTTTGCCGACGGCATGATCTGCGGCACCTTCGGCACCATTCCGCTGCACCTGCATTACGTCGACCATATCCTTGGCAAGCGCGAAGGGGTCAACGTCTATGGCGCGATGAATATCCTCATCCTGCCGGATCGGCAGATCGCCCTGGTCGATACTCACGTCAATGAAAACCCGACTGCGGAACAGATCGCCGAACTGACCATGCTGGCGGCAGAGGAAATGCGCCGTTTCGGCCTGCAGCCGCGCGCGGCGCTGCTGTCGCATTCCAACTTTGGCACCAGCAACAGCGAATCGGCGCAAAAGATGCGCAAGGCGCTGGGTATCCTGCGTGAACTGGCGCCGGACCTGGAAGTCGACGGCGAAATGCATGGCGATACCGCACTGGACTCGGCACTGCTGAAGAAGACCATGCCGGATACCCCTCTGAAGGGCGATGCCAATCTGCTGGTGCTGCCGAACCTGGATGCGGCCAACATTTCCTACAACCTGCTGAAGAATGCGGCGGGCAACGGCATTGCCATCGGCCCGGTCCTGCTGGGTTGCGCCAAGCCGGTCCATATCCTGACGCCGTCGGCGACGGTGCGCCGCATCGTCAATCTGACTGCACTGTGCGTGGTGGACGCCATCTCGCAGCGCTGATTCATTTCACCCGACCGCAAGCCGCCCGATCGTCCCGGGCGGCTTTTTTATTGGCGCCTGCGCGCATGACTGCGTGGCATTGCACGGGTTGCTGGTGCCGCGGATCTTCGGCTGCGATTCTTCGGCTACGATTCTCCAGCCTGGCTGTGCTTTTCTCTCTTGCCTTTTGCCGGAACCTTCCGAGCGGGCTCCTCATCCAATTTACCGGATCACTGGACGACAACCGAAAGGAGAGCGATTATGCCCCGGGGTGACAAATCAGCCTATACCGATAAGCAAAAGCGCCAGGCGCAGCATATCGAGGAAGGCTATATCGAACGCGGCGTGCCGGAGAAAGAAGCCAAGCGGCGCGCCTGGGCAACGGAAAACAAGGTTTCCGGAGGCGGCCGGAAATCAGGTTCCGGCCGCAAGCATCATTAATCAGTCTGCCGCACCGCCTGCGGCGGTTTTCAGGCTTGCCTGCGAATCCCCTTGAACAGGCGGCTTGCCAGCGTGACGGCAACCAGCACGACTGCACCGGCGATAATGCCGGCGATGGCACTGAGCAGTGTCGGCAGTACGGCTGCCAGGATGCTGCCGATAGCGCCAGCGCCGGACACGCCGTGCGCCAGCTCTTCGATAAAGTGGCCCAGTGGCGCTATACCATGAGTCAGGATGCCGCCGCCAACCATGAACATGGCGGCCGTGCCGACAACCGAGAGCGTTTTCATCAGCCAGGGAGCGGCTGACAGCAGCATATTTCCCAGCGCCGCCAGTGGCCCTCTCTTGCGGCTCAGGTAAAGCCCCGCGTCATCCAGCTTGACTATGCCCGCCACCAGCCCATACACGCCGATCGTCATCAGCACGGCGATTCCCGCCAGCACGGCAACCCGGGCACCAAACGAGGCGCCGGCTACCGTGCCCAAGGCAATCACGATGATCTCGGCTGACAAAATGAAATCGGTGCGCACGGCGCCCTGAATTTTTTCCTTTTCAAACGCAATCATGTCCACCTTCTCGTCGCTCAAGGCCTGGGCCAGCGAGTCATGATGCGTCTTGTCTTCCGCTTCGCTATGCAAAAATTTGTGCGCCAGTTTTTCCACACCCTCGAAGCACAGGTAGGCGCCGCCCAGCATCAGCAACGGCGTCACCAGCCAGGGAATGAAGGCGCTGATGGCCAGCGCCGCCGGCACCAGGATCAGCTTGTTCTTCATGGAGCCCTTGGCGACCGCCCATACGACTGGCAATTCGCGCTCGGCGCGCACGCCGGTCACTTGCTGGGCATTGAGCGCCAGGTCGTCACCCAGCACGCCGGTGGTTTTTTGCGCCGCGACCTTCGTCATGGTGGCAACATCATCGAGGATGCTGGCAATATCGTCGAGCAGGGTAAACAAACTGGCTCCGGCCACAGTGAAGCTCCTTCCTATAGGTAAATGAACAATGCGCGATTAGACCATATTCAGTATGGCGAGGCCACTCCGCTTCGTGGCGCGCCCAACGGCTGAAAAAAGACTGACTGCGGCTGGCTAGCGCAAGTGGGCGTGCTCAAAGCAGCGGCAGATTGTCATCCTGCCTGGGTTTCGCCTTGCGCATGGCAACCTTGGGCGCGGGTACTGCCTGCAGCTTCTGCGCCGGGTAAGGAGAAAAGAAAGTGCGCGCTTCTTCGGTATCCGCTTGCAGCCAGTCGGCATACTGGTCCGGTTCGAGGAGGACGATCATGCGCTTTTCATCGTCCGGCTTGTGAAAGCGCTGCATCAGAGGATGGTCGTCGGCATTAATGGTCAACATGGAAAACGAAATCAATGGCTGGTCGTCGGGGCCGCCATTCGGCCGCCAGTCCCAGATGCCGGCAATGCCGAGATCCAGGCCTGAGGCTGCACTGATCTTCCAGCGCACGGCCTGGCCGGTTTCGTAATTGGGTTCAAAAAAGGCTTCAGCCGGGACAATGCAAAACTGGCGTTTGCGGTAAGCGGCGCGGAAAGAGGGCTTTTCTCCGACCGTTTCTGTGCGGGCATTGTAAGTATGGCGAGACAGCTTCAGGTCAGCCCACGCCGGTACCAGGCCGAAACAGGCCGTCACGCATTCACGTTCGCCGCTGCCATCTTCGGCCAGGCGGACAATCGGCGCGAGGTAGCCGGGAAAAGCTTCCTTGCCGCTCCCCTGGCGTGGCGGCGCGACACCGAACTGGTGTTGCAAGCGTTCTGCGCGTGAAGGAAGGTAATTGGCGCACATACTGTATTGTAGACAGGATTGGGGACTGTATCGGTTGCGTTATCAGAAACGATCCGGGAACGATCAAAACCAGGCCAGTGCACGCGCGAGCGCCGCACGGGCATCCTGCTCGACGATGGAATTGTGGGCAACGATGACACGCTCGACCGGCCACTGCAGGATTTTTGCCGCACTGGCGCGCGCTGCCTGACGGTCGCGGGTAATCAGGCGCACCGTGCGCGGGACGGCAAGTTCCTTGCGCACGCCGGTTACTTTGGCATACAACCGGCTCGCCAGAGCCAATTCACCTTGCCACCACTGGCAAAGATCGGTCAGGATCAAACTGCGCGAAGGCCAGTGGAACCAGACGAATTCATTGGCAAAAGGAATTCCTTCAAACAGCATCTGTCCGAGTTCTTCCATCCATTCCGGCTCACCTGCCGGTGACAGCAGCCGCATGTCGCGCAAATCCGGCCGCTTGGCAGGCAAGCCTGGTGCGCCGAACAGAACCGCTTGCGGATAGGCGGCAGCCCAGTCGCCGATGAACAGGTGATGGACCTTGCTCGGCGCAACAAGGTAGGTAATGTTCCCCAGTGCCTCGACCGCGGAGCGCAATGCGGGTGTCAGCGGAATAGGAGAGTGCAGCCATAACCTGTCGCCGCTCAGGCGAATGACTGTCATGCGCGACGAGACATGAACTCCATTGACGACAAACTGATACTGCGCATGCCAGACATTCGGCGCGATGGCTTGAAGCATGGGCACTCCCTGCGAACGTGAGCGATAGTTTTCAATATGCTAACACATGGGGCAAGGCGCTAGCTGTGCAGGAAATCGGCGAGACGCCGCAGGCAGGTGTCGGCAGCGCATGCCGAATTGTGGGTGGCGCCATGCAGTATTTCAACTACCGGGTGCAGCCTGCGGAAGGCGGCAATCAGTGATTCGGAGCTGGCGCGAGGAATGATTTCATCGTGCTCGGCCAGCAGAATCAGCGTCGAAGAGCGGACATCGGGCGCGCGCATGGCAGAAGGAAACTTGTCTTTCAACAGCAGACTGACTGGGAATTGCGGAAAGCTGTGCCTAGCCACGGTTTCGATGCTGTCAAACGGCGTGATCAGAATCAGCTTGCCGATCTGCCTTGCCGTCGCCAGAAATACCGCGACGCCGCTGCCCAGGCTCTGGCCGATGACGTCGACATGCGGATGCGCACGGCGGACATAGTCGTACACGGCAACGGCATCGCGATACAGCGCCGCTTCACTCGGCGATCCGCTGCTGCCGCCATAGCCGCGATAATTCACCAGATACACTGGCCGGTTCGGAAATGTGCGGCGGAAAACCGGGATCAGGCGCGATACATCCTGGGCATTGCCGCCAAAATAAATCAGGGCATTGCCTTGCGCCGGTCCGACGTGCCAAAGCTTCAGTGTTTCGCCATCGTTGTGCAAAGCGATAGCTTGTGCGCCAGGCACATCCACAGCGGGTGTCGGGTAGTAAAGCAGCGCGCGCTGGTTGATGTACAGGTAGCCGCATGCGCCGAGATAAACAACGGCGATCAGGCTGCAGATGGCGGCGGCAAGTTTGAGCATGGCAAGTCCTTGAATTCATCTGCAAATATGACCATGCAATGACAGCATGGTGCTATTTGCGATGAACTGCATTGCGCAGCCTAAAACTTGACGGGGCCTTGCCTGATATTTGCCGGCATTGCGCAAGGTCTGTTATCCCTTAGCCGGGCCGGCTGCATGACCCGCAATGTGGACTTTACGTGCGGCTTACTTCGGTGCCAGCGGCATGCTGTCGAATTCCACGCCGGCCCATCCGCTCTTCATGAAGTTGCGAATGTTCTGATGGTCCGTGCCTTCCGGATGTTTGAGCACATCGTCCCGGTAGTATGCGCCGAAGCAGGCGAGGGTTTGCTGTTCGCTGAGCTGGTTCAGCTTCGCAAAGGCAAACAGCTTGCATGAGCCGGAATTCTGCCCCGCTTCATTGCGCAGGCTGCCGTTGGTAAAAGCGGCCGGGGTAAACGTGTATGCCGCGTCGATGACGGTCATCGTGTCGGCAAACTGGATGGCATCAGGCGTATCGCTGAGTTTCTGAAGAAAAGCGGAGAGTTCCATTGTTGAGATATTCTGCTGTCAGCTGGATGGAGATAAACGAGAAAAGCCAGGCTCGTGCATGGCTCGACGGGCCGTCATTCTATCGCAGTGCATTGCATGTGGCTTGAAGGGTGATTGCGCCGCAGTTTGGACTGCCTGAAAAACAAACCCCGCCGAAGCGGGGTCGAATGCAAGGCTGAATGGTCTCTTATGCTTGCTTGCGGCGGCGTGCTGCGGCCAGGCCCAGCAGACCCAGACCCAGCAGACCCAGGGAAACCGGCTCCGGCACTTCAGCGGTTTCAATGATCAATTGCCGGGTCAGCGTATCTTGCGAGCTGCCATAGGCAAAAGCGGATGAATTGTAGTTGCCGCCCAGAGCAAACAGGCCCGAACCGGCATTGAGCGCAGCCAATGCATCGCTGGTCAGCGCAATGTTGATGAACTGGTAGTTTTGGCCGGACTGAATGCCGATGCTGCCATAATTGAAGCCGCTGCCGAGGTCGGTGAAAATATCCGTCAGTCCAAGACCGCCAGTCTGCAGGGTCGAAACGGGCGTGGCGACGTCATACAGGCTGTAGGTGCCGCTGCCGGAAACGTAGGCAGTGTTGATGCGCAATGTCGCCGAAGTAACCTGGCCGACGATGCTGCTGGTATCGAAAACAAAGAAATTGCGATAGGTGTTTCCGTTATATTGGCCAGCAATGTAGTTCTGGTTTTCAGGATTATGTTCGCCGCTGTTGGTATACCAACCGCTGTCTAACGCCTCGAGAGTGATAGCATTAGCGAGGGTACTGAAGCAAGCGAGAACGAGCGCAATAATTTTATTTTTCATGATCCAGTAGGTCATTTGTTTATAAGGAAATTAACTTTAAGCAATTTTTATTCCAAGAAATATTATTTATAAGAATCAAACACTTATAAGATTTCCTGTAAAATTCTGGCAGTTGATGTAAAAATTTTCGACATACGTGGAGTGGCACGTCATTCCTTGTTTCCCTTAACCTGAAAAGAACCGCCTGTGATCATTGCCACTCATTCCGGAAAATTCCACGCCGACGATATCTGGGCCGTGATGGTGCTCGACCAGTTGTTTCCAGGTTGCGAACTGGTACGCACCCGTGATCCCGAGCGCATTGCCGCAGCTGATTTCGCCGTCGATGTGGGCGGGGTCTGGGAGCCAAAAACCGGCCGTTTTGACCATCATCAGAAAGGCTTTGCCGGCGCTCGGCAGTCCGGCGTGCTGTATGCCAGTGCCGGCCTGGTGTGGCGCGAGCATGGGGCGCGTTGCGTGGCGCTGCTTGCGCAAAAACACATGAACCAAGCGCTGTCCGACAAGGATGCGCAGGATATCGCTTACGCCATCGATTCCGACGTGGTGCAGTACCTCGATATGTCCGACACCGGCACGGCGCGCAATGCGCCCGGTGGCTATGGCTTGTCGGCGGTGGTATCGGGTTTTAACCTCACCTGGCTCGACGAGCAGTATGCCGGCAGCATGGCAGTGGCCGAGGAATTGCGTCAGCGGCGCTTCTTGCGCGGGATGGAATTCATGGCGGATGTCCTGGTCAACCAGGTGCGCTACCGGGTTGGCAGCATGCTGGCAGCAAGCCAGGTGCGGCAGGGGCGGCGGCTGGAGGGCGGGCGCCTGCTATTGCTGGAAAATGCGGTGCTGCCGTGGAGCTCGATCGTGCGCAAGGAAATGCCGAGTGTCCTGTTCGTCGTCAGCTACAGCATCACCGAAAACCGCTACATGCTGCACACGGTCCCCGCGACTGCCGAAACGTTTGAGGCCCGCTGTGATTTGCCCGCGGCCTGGGCCGGACTGCAGGGAGCCGAACTGGCGGCAGCGTGCGGCGTGGCCGACGCAGTGTTTTGCCACAATGGCCGCTTCATCGCCGCCGCGCTGTCTTTTGATGGAGCCATGCAAATGGCACGCCTGGCGCTGGCGGAAGCCGATGCGGGCAAAAATGCAAAAGGGACGGATGCGGCCGCACCCTCATCCTCGGTCAACGCCAGCTGAGCGGATCCACCCGATAGAAGATTTTCAGTTGCCGGTATAGCTCGGGGTGCATTGCCGCCATTTCCTGCGGCTGTTCGAAAAAGACTTCGGTAATCACCGCAAAGAATTCCGCCGGGTTTTCCGCGCCATAGTAATCAAACAGCGTGTCGAGTTCGGCATCGGCTTGCCGGCGCAAGTGTTCGTATTCCGCACCCAGGGCTTCCGACCACGGCCGATAATGGTCTGCGCGGGCCAGGATCGGCGCGCCGGTCGCCGCGCCTTTTTCCTGGTCGAGCTGATGCGCGAATTCGTGGATGACCACATTGCGGCCGTCACCGAAAAAGCGCGCATCTTCGACCGTATCTTCCCACGACAGCACGACTTGCCCATCGCCCCAGGATTCGCCGGATAAGGCATCGCGGTATTCCGACAGCACGCCAGCCTCGTCGACTTCCTGCTTTTTCACCACGAACGCACTCGGATAAACCAGGATGCGTTCCAGCTTGGGATAGTAATCGGTCTTGCGGTTCAGGATCAGCAGGCAGGCTTGCGCAGCAATCGTTACCCGGATTTCTTCGCTGATCTCCAGTCCGGCGCAGCCGATGAATTCCTTTTCCGCGATAAAGACCTGGATGTGGCCGCGCAACTGCGCCTGCAAGTCGGACGGCAGCAGGCGGTAGTAAGGCACGCGCCGGTGCAGGACTACTTGCCATGCGGCTGGAAAAGCTTGCTGGCGCAAACGCTTGCGCCGGTATTCAATGAGGTGGGGTTTGCCGATCAGCCAGGCAAGAAACAGCAGGCACAGGCCTGTCACGGCCAGCATCGCCATGTGCGGTCAGGCGACCGGGGAGGTGGCCAAGTCCTTGCGCAAGACAGCAAGCAGGCCATCGGAGGCATCTTCGATATAGTCCAGCACGCGGTCAAAACCGCTGCCGCCACCGTAGTACGGGTCGGGCACGACATCCGAGGGCGAATGGTGTGCATACTGCATGAACAGGCCGAGCTTGTGGCGGTGCTGCGGCGGGCAGGCGGCCTGCAAACGCGCCAGGTTGTCGCGGTCCATCGCCAGCACATAATCGAAATCGCTGAAATCGTTCGCAGTGATCTGACGTGCGCGTTGCATCGACAAATCATAACCGCGCTGCGCGGCGTATTGCTGCGAGCGGTTATCCGGAGCATTGCCGACATGGTAGTCATGCGTCCCGGCGGAATCGATCCGGATGGTATCGGCCAATCCCGCTGCATCCACGCGGTTGCGGAAGACGCCTTCCGCAGTGGGTGAGCGGCAGATATTGCCCATGCAGACAAAAAGAATGGAGCGCTGGCTGGTCATTTCTCGATAAACACGACTGATAAGAGAGCAGGGCGGTCCCGGCTCATGACCGGTACCGCTTCAATGCCAGCTATCTTAACAAAAGTATTTCCGCGCGTTAGACATATATGCAGGAAACAACTTCCGATTTTTCGCCGCTTAAATCGGGTTCCAGGTCATGACCTTGGCTTGCTGCTTTTGCGGATGCCTGCCGCAGTCGCACTCATACCAGGCCTTGCGGTCATTCCACAGTTCGGGGTTGAAGCCATTGAATTCCTTGGACGACTTCGCGGTGAATGAGTCACTGCTGGCTTGAGCTGGCTGACTGCTTCCGTTGCTGGAGTATTGCACTTGCTGCAGCGGAGAGTCCTGTGCATCAATGGGGGCCACGCCGCCGCCGCAGCCGGAGACAAGCAATGCAGCGCAGAGTGATGCCAGGATGATCCCGGCTCGTTGACGAATTTTCAGTGTATGCATTCTCGGATCCTTTCTTTTTTATATGCCCGCCGATGCTGCCGGCTGGCACTTCATCATTCCCACGTCTGAGATTGATCTGAGGAAAAGGTTCCGCTTGGCACTAACGAATTTGCCTGCCAGCGTACTTGCATTAGCTATTGATTGTCGTGTTCTCTCATCGAGCGAAAGCGTTCATCCAATTTGCATAAGTCGTGTCTGTATTGTCAAGGAAAGCGACAAGACACATATTGTCGCTAGCCGAATTGCCAGTCCATGCGTCCATGGTTTTGGCATATCATTTATTTAATTATAAAAATGATATCTGCCAATCACTGCAGCGCCATTCCAGCCTTGGCAGAAGCAAGCAAAAAATAACCAACGGAGACAGACATGCGCCATCGCCTTTTCCCCTTCCCATCCAGTTAGTCAGATTGCGCCTTGAGCGCGCGTCATTACGCTGCATTCAGCCGTCCTGGGCCATGAGCCTGGCAGATCAGTGCTGCGCGCAATCCATGCTTCCCATCCGAATTACAAGAGCGAAAAGCCATTCCTTAAAGCCGTTCCTTTAACCACAAAACGGAGACAATCCAACCATGAGACTTGCAACGAGAACCCGTCAGTTATTAAGCGTAGGGCTATGCGCGTTGGCCCTGCAAGGCTGCAAGATCGATACCCTGATCCCCGGAACTGTCAACAATGGTGCCCCCAACCCGAATACAACGCTGGCATGGTCCGAGAGCGGGGCGTTTGCGGCGGATGGCAAGCTGTACGTGATCGGTGGCAACCAGCCTTTCAGCTATGGTCCTAATGGCATCATCGTGAACGGCAAGTCTTATATCTATGAAGTGCGCAAGAATGCCAACGGCACGCTCACCAATATTCCTGTAGTGGAAGGCAACGTCGGTGGCCGCACATGCTATTTCGGCGGACTCGCCGCGGTGCGCCAGACACTCTACGCCACCTGCACCAACATCTCCGAACTCATGCCGGTCTCGGTGCTGTACCGGGTGGATACCAGCAAGCCGGCTGGCGACCCGAGCCGCATAGCCAGCACGCCGCTGATGACGCCGGCGTTTCAGCCCAACGGCATCGCAGTCGACTGGCAGGGCAACCTCTACATTGGCAACAGCGCCAGCTTCATCGCTACCATGATGTATGGCGTGCCGAATGTGCCTGCGATCGTCAAGGTCAGCATTACCGATCCGCTTTCTTTCCGTGTGACGGAAACCGGCTGGCTGCCGGCTCTGCTGGGCGGTTATTCGCCGAATGGTCCGGCCATCGCCGGCAATAAGCTGTACCTGCCCAGCATGAACGTGATTTACCGCATTCCGATCCTGGCGAATGGCAGCGCCGGCATGCCGACGGTCGCCTATCAGACGGCAAAGACCAATCTGTTCGATGCGGTCACCGTGCTGCCCAATAATATGCTCGCCGTGCCGGAGATAACCAATCCAAATCCGGATTTCGTGCAAATGGTATATCCGGGCACGCCGCCGGCTTCATCCTTGACTACGCAGCTGACATTGATCGATGCCGTCACAGGGAAACAGGTCGACAAGGCGCCATTCCCAAACTATGCGCGACCAAGCAGCATCACGGTGGCGCAAGGCACGATGTTCCCGTATGGCTCTGCCGTGGTGACCGATGCGATCGGTTCGGGCGGCCTGTATCTGGTGCAGAAGTAATACCAGGCGAATCAGTAGAGGGAAATCAGCCCGGGCCGATGGCGCCCGGGCTCGCGTGCCGAAACAATATCTTCGGAGTGAGTGGCGAGCTCATGCCAGCGAGGCGCCAAGAGAAGACGGTAGTTTTCTGATCTTGATTGCGTGATTGCCACTGTTTATCCATTACCTGTCCGGCCCTGATCTTGCATGCATGCGTAGTCATGTGATTGCGAGAATGAATCATGGTTTACTTATCCCATGCGGTGCGCCACTGTTGCAGTTTTGCGGCATTGGGCTTTGCACTTGCCTTGGCGGTGTGCAGCCAGGGAAATGCGCAAGTCGTGACGCCGCCCGGTCAGCCGGGCCTTACTCCGCAAGAGCAGGGCGCTACGCCTCCCGCTGCCGCAGCAGCCTCAGTACAAGTCGTGCTGGAAGTGCCGTCTTCTCTCGCCCAGCCGCCATTTGATGTGGAACGGAAGTTGATGGTGCCGCCTGGATTCGGTATCCGGCTGTGGGCGCGGGTGGATGGGGCGCGATTCATGGCGCGCGCGCCGAACGGCGATATCCTGGTTTCCACTCCGGGAACGGGAAAAGTGATACTCCTGCGTGAGCGCGCCAACGACGTGCCGCAAGCATTCGAATTCGCCACTGGTTTGCAAAAACCACATGACCTGGTATTTCATACAATCGGTACGACGACATATTTGTATATCGCTGAATCCAACCGGGTCACGCGTTCGGTGTACCAGAGCGGGGATACCCAGACGGCAGCGCGGCAGATTGTCGTGGACAAGCTGCCTGATGCGTCGAATACGGCAGAGCTGCAAGGCAGCTATGCCCATGAGTTGAAAAATATTGCCCTGTCACCGGATCACAAGCTGCTTGTATCGATTGCATCATCCTGCAATGCCTGCCTGGAAGACACGCAAAGTGATCCCCTGCGCGGTGCCATTTACGAATACAACGCCGATGGCAGCGGGCGCCGCCTGTTTGCACGCGGTTTGCGTAATGCTGAAGGCATGGATTTTCTGCCGGGTACGAATGTGCTTTGGGTTGCCGTAAATAATCGCGACAATCTTCCTTATCCATTCAATATGGATTTCGATGGCAATGGCTCGATCGATGCGGGAGAAATCCTGCCGGCGTTTGTGGATAGCAATCCGCCGGAGCCATTCACCCGCGTACGCGATGGCGGGAATTATGGCTGGCCATTCTGCAATGGATTGCCAAATGAGACAATGAGCGATCTTGTGCTGGCGCCGGACTATGCCTTGAATCG
>Ga0366780_1103_pt1 | contig 12686 bp, 14 predicted proteins | sample BONcelN113001E11_FD_207073 | JGI IMG/M metagenome (GOLD analysis project Ga0366780, IMG submission 207073) | Enriched cells from coal bed in the Powder River Basin, Montana, United States - BONCAT cells N11 rep2 HSBNCT.N11.300.1.E11 ...
CGCGGCCATGCAGACCGCCGGCGACTGGCCGTGATCCTGGTGCATTACCACGGGAATATGCGGATAGGCTTCCACGGCGGCTTCAATCAGGTGGCGCAGGAAAGCTTCGCCGGCATACTTGCGTGCGCCAGCCGAGGCTTGCATGATGACCGGCGCACCGACTTCATCGGCGGCAGCCATGATCGCGGAAACCTGCTCCAGGTTGTTGACGTTGAACGCAGGCAGACCGTAGCCGTTTTCCGCGGCATGGTCGAGCAATTGGCGCATCGATACGAGTGGCATGTCAGTTCTCCAAAATAATCAAATAATAGTAATAAGTGTAATCTGCGCGGCGTTATCCATTTTCCCCGACCCGCATGATCTTCAGGGCATTGGTGCCGCCGACCTGTCCCATCGGCTCGCCCCAGGTCACCACGATCATGTCACCTTTTTGCACCAGGCCCTTGGCAAGAAGCAAATCCTGCGCGGCTTTCATCACCGTCTCGCTATCGAGCGAATGGTTCATTTCAAAGGTTTGCACATTGCGGAACAAGGATGCCTTGCGCTGGGTGCCAAGGACATGCGTCATGGCGAGGATCGGAATATCGATCTTGTAGCGGCTCATCCAGAGCGCCGTCGAACCGGATTCGGTCAAGGCAACGATCGCTTTCACGCGCAGGTGATGCGCGGTAAACAAAGCGCCGTAGGCAATCGACTGGTCGATGCGGGTAAAAGTCTTGTTGAGGAAATCAGCATCCAGCGTCGATTGCTCCGACTTTTCCGCTTCCAGGCAAATCGCCGCCATGGCTTCCACAGTTTCCACCGGATAACGGCCAGAAGCAGTTTCAGCCGAAGTCATCACGGCATCGGTACCATCGAGCACGGCGTTGGCCACGTCCGAGACTTCCGCGCGCGTGGGAATCGCATTCACGATCATCGATTCCATCATTTGCGTGGCGGTGATGGCCAGCTTGTTGCAAGCGCGCGCCATCTTGATCATGCGCTTTTGCAGCGCCGGAACGGCAGCATTGCCGACTTCGACCGCGAGGTCGCCGCGCGCCACCATGATGCCGTCAGAGGCGTCGAGGATTTCCTGCAGCGCGGGAATCGCCTCGGCGCGTTCGATCTTGGCGATCATCATCGGCTTGTGGCGATGCGCTTCGCCGGCAATATTGGCCAGTTGCCGCGCCATGATCATGTCCGAATCGTTCTTCGGGAAAGACACCGCAATATAGTCGGCCTGGATCGACATCGCCGTCTTGATGTCTTCCATATCCTTTGCCGTCAGCGCCGGAGCCGACAGGCCGCCGCCCTGGCGGTTGATGCCCTTATTATTGGACAGCTCGCCGCCAACTTTCACGGTCGTGTGAATGGCGCTGCCGACCACCTTGTCGACCACCAGCACGATCAGGCCATCGTTGAGCAACAGTACGTCATGGGCTTTAAGGTCGCGCGGCAATTCCTTGTAATCCAGCCCGACCTTGTCCTGGTTACCGAGTTCGCAATTGGCGTCGAGGATGAACCTGGCGCCCTTTTCCAGCATGATCTTGCCATGCTCGAATTTGCCGATGCGGATTTTCGGTCCTTGCAGGTCGGCCATGATCGCGACTTCGCGGCCACAGGCTTGCGCGGCTTCGCGCACCAGGCGGGCACGCTCGATGTGATCCTGCGCCTTACCGTGCGAGAAATTCAGTCTTACCACATCGACGCCAGCGGCGATCATGCGGGTCAAGGTATCCAGGTCGCTCGAGACGGGTCCGACGGTGGCAACGATTTTAGTGGCGCGGCGCATTCAGGTATGAAGCCTCTCAAATATGGAAAATCGCAGGGCGCATCCAGCGAGCGCCCTTTCGTTTATTACGCGGCGCGTTCCTGCAGAATCGCCACGGCCGGCAGAGTTTTTCCTTCCAGGAATTCCAGGAAGGCGCCGCCGCCGGTGGAAATGTAACCTACCTTGTCAGCGATGTTGTACTTGGCGATGGCCGCCAGCGTATCGCCGCCGCCAGCAATCGAGAAAGCCTTGGAACCGGCGATGGCTTGCGCCAGCGTCTTGGTACCGTTGGCGAACTGGTCGAATTCGAACACACCGACCGGGCCATTCCAGACGACGGTGCCGGCGGTACTTAATTGCTGCGCCAGTTGCGCTGCAGTTTGCGGGCCGATGTCCAGGATCATGTCATCATCGGCCACATCCGCCACTGCCTTGGTGGTGGCAGCGGCAGTCGGCGCGAATTCCTTGGCGCAGACGACATCCACGGGAATCGGCACGGAAGCGCCGCGCGCCGCCATTTTCTCGATGATACGCTTGGCATCATTCAGCAAGTCCGGCTCGGCAAGCGACTTGCCGATTTTCAGGCCGGCAGCCAGCATGAACGTGTTAGCGATGCCGCCGCCGACGATCAGGTTATCCACCTTGTCAGCCAGCGATTCGAGGATCGACAGCTTGGTCGACACCTTCGAGCCGGCGACGATCGCCACCAGCGGACGCGCCGGCTGGCCCAGGGCCTTGCCCAGCGCATCGAGTTCGGCCGCCAGCAAGGGGCCGGCGCAGGCTACCGGGGCAAACTTGGCAATCCCATGCGTAGTCGCTTCGGCGCGATGAGCAGTGCCGAAAGCATCGTTCACATACACATCGCACAACTGCGCCATTTTCTGCGCCAGCTCGTCGCTGTTCTTTTTCTCGCCCTTGTTGACGCGGCAGTTTTCCAGCAGGACCACCTGGCCCGGCGCGACTTCCACGCCATCGACCCAGTTCTGCCGCAATTCAACCGGCTGCCCCAGCAATTCGGACAAGCGCGAAGCGATCGGCGCCAGGGTGTCTTCCGGCTTCATTTCACCCTCGGTCGGACGGCCGAGATGGGAAGTCACCATGACGGCGGCGCCGGCGTCGAGCGCCATGCGGATGGCCGGAACGGAGGCGCGGATGCGGGTATCTTCCGTGATATTGCCGCTATCATCCTGCGGCACGTTCAAATCGGCGCGAATGAAGACGCGCTTGCCCTTCAGTTGCTGATTGGCACACAAATCGCTCAAGCGTTTGAATTGCATAGATCCCCGTGAATGGCGAAAAATGGAAAAACCAGCATTTTACCCCACCGCGACCCTGCAAAAAAGCCATGCCTGCATGACAACAGTGCGCAAAGCCTCAAGTCATGACAAGTCGCAATATCGTAAACAATGTCATTCCGACGATGATCGTGCCCAGCATGTGTCTTTTGACAAGAAAAAACGCTGCCGCACCGGCCGCCGCCAATAATTTGGGATTCATCAGCGCCACAGTCGGATCGCCTGACGCGTTCGTCATCATCAGGATATCGGGCGCAATCGTGGCCGCCAGGGCCGTCGCCGGCGCATAACGCAAGGCATGCCGCATCCAGCCCGGCAACTTGACGGCATCGCCCAGCATGAAAAACGAGCTGCGCGTCGCCACCGTGGCCACGAACATCAGCGCGATAGCGATCCAGACATCTCCCGCGCTCATGCCGCGCTCCCCGTCCGGCGCCGCTCGTTCAGCCTGTCGATAGCCATCGCCGCGAGCATGCCGCCCACCAGCGCAGCCAGCAGCCCGAGACGATATGGCCAGTGCACGGTTAATACCGCGAGTGCGCTGGCGACGATGACGCCTGCCAGCGCGGCGGCATTCATCATTAACGGGATCAGCACGGCAAGCAGAGCCAGCGTGCCGGCAAAGGCAATGCCCCAGCTTTGCGGGATCTGGCTGGCCAGGACAATGCCCAGCACCGAGCCGGATTGCCAGGCACACCAGTTCATGTAATTAACACCGGCCAGGTACCCTTCCTTGCCCACGCGGTCGTATTGCGTATGCGGCGGAAAGCTCTGCGAAAACAGTGCCATGGTCAGGTCGCCATTCAGGTAACCATGCCAGAGCCGCTTATACCAGGGCAAATGCGAGAGATGGGGGCCCATCGACGCAGAAAAAATGACGAAGCGCAGATTAACCACGAATGCGGTGGCAAACACGATCCAGACCGAAGCATTGGCAATGATGAGCGGCAGGCACGCCAGCTGGGCGGAACCGGCAAAGACGATGAATGTCATGCCCAGCGCCTGCCCCACCGTCAGGCCAGCCTTGACCATGGCCATGGCCGTCACCATGCCCCATGCAAAAATCCCTGCCATGGCAGGCGCGCTATCCGCAACCGCCTTGTGAAACGAGTCCCGCTCCGCTGCCGGCACGAGATTGGCCGGCAGCCCGATTGTCAATTTGCCCATACCTTCCAGCTGGATGCAACGCCAGTTGGTCTCCTCCGGCATTGGCTTATAAATGTTGATTTACGGCATCATTTTACTGGGGATGACGAATTTCTGCCGGGCTCTTTCAGGCGTCTATCGGGTAAAATTCTGTTTTTGCAAAAATTGTTATCTGGAGAATGATCATGTCGATGGACGATCGCGATGGCAAAATCTGGCAAGACGGCAAACTGGTTGAATGGCGCGATGCCAAAATCCACGTCCTGACTCATTCCTTGCACTATGGCATGGCGGTATTTGAAGGCGTACGCGCTTACAAGACCGCGCAAGGCACAGCCATCTTTCGGCTGGAAGAACACACCCGCCGCCTGTTCAATTCGGCCAAGATCTTCCAGCTGAATATTCCCTACGACTTCGATACGGTGATGGAAGCGCAGCGCCAGGTCGTGCGCGAGAATAAACTCGAATCCTGCTACATCCGCCCGCTGGTCTGGATCGGCTCGGAAAAACTCGGCGTCTCCGCCAAAGGCAATACCATCCACGTCGCCGTCGCCGCCTGGGAATGGGGCGCTTACCTGGGCGAAGAAGGCCTGAGCAAGGGCATCCGCGTCAAGACTTCGTCGTTTGCGCGCCACCATCCGAATGTCATGCTGGTGCGCGCCAAGGCATCGGGCAATTACATCAACTCCATCCTGGCCAACCAGGAAGCGCTGGCCGACGGCTATGACGAAGCCCTGCTGCTCGATACCGATGGCTATGTCTCGGAAGGATCGGGCGAAAACTTCTTCATGATCAAGAACGGCAAGCTGTACACGCCGGATCTCGCTTCCTGCCTCGACGGCATCACGCGCGACGCCGTGCTGACACTGGCGCGCGACCATGGCATCGAAGTGATCGAAAAACGCATTACCCGCGACGAAGTGTACTGCTGCGACGAAGCCTTCTTCACCGGCACCGCAGCCGAGATCACGCCGATCCGCGAACTCGACAACCGCCAGATCGGCAGCGGCAGCCGCGGTCCCGTCACGAAAAAACTGCAAGAATTGTTTTTCAAAGTAGTGGCCGGCGAAGATCCGCGTTACCAGCGCTGGCTGGCCCACATCTAATCAAGCAACCTGGAGAAATAAAATGACTGAAAAGATTGACGTGACGGTCGTGGATCTGGACGACGCCAGCTACACTTCAGCCTATTGCCCGAACCCGAACATGCCGCTGTGGTCTTCGCATCCTCGCGTGTTCCTCGACTTTGCCGCGAATGGCGAAGCGAAGTGCCCGTATTGCGGCACGGTGTATCGCCTGAAGCCGGGCTCGAAGGTCGGCCACCACTAACATCACAGTTCCATGGCCAAATCACGCAAGCTGCAGGGCACTGTCGAGGAAGTCGAGACAGCCTTCTATGATGCGCTCAGCCACGCTGATCTCGATGCCCTGATGGCCTTATGGGCCGAGGATGAGGAGATCGTTTGCGTGCACCCGGGCGCGCCGCGCCTGACTGGCCATGACGCCATCCGCGCATCCTGGGAAGCGGTTTTCGAGCGCGGCGGACTGCATATCCGCCCACTGCAATTGCATGCCGTGCATAACGTGATGGCGGCGGTGCACAACCTCATCGAGGATGTCAGGCAAGGCCCGCAGGAAGGCGAAGCGCGGCATATCCTGGCCACCAACGTCTATCTCAAGACTGCGCGCGGCTGGCGCATGGTAATGCACCATGCCAGCATTGCGCCGGGCAAGATGCCGGAATCGCTGACCGGCGCAACGGTGCTGCATTGACTTCTGCTTCCTACAAGTCGCCCTGGTGGCTTCTGGGCGGCCACCTTCAGACTATCTATCCAGCCACGCTGATTGCCAAACCGGCGGTGGCGTTCCGCCGCGAGCGCTGGGATACGCCGGATGGCGATTTCATCGATATCGATTTCCTTGAAGGCCAGCCCGGAAAACCATTCCTCGTACTGTTCCACGGTCTCGAGGGCTCGTCCTCCAGTCATTACAGCCGCAGCCTGATGGCGTACATCGCCACGCTTGGCTGGTCAGGCGCGATACCCCATTTTCGCGGCTGCTCGGGCGAACTGAACCGTGCCCCACGCTTTTACCATTCGGGCGATGCTGCAGAAATCGACTGGATCCTGCGGCGCATGAAGACAATTGCTGCCGCACGCGGCAGTACGAATTTTTATGCCTGTGGCGTGTCGCTGGGCGCCAATGCCCTGCTGCGCTGGATCGGCGAATCGCAGCATCAGGCCGAATTTGTCGACGCTGCCTGCGCGGTTTCGGCGCCGCTCAATCTGGCTGGTGGCGGCAGCGCCCTTTCGCGCGGCATCAACATGATTTACACCAGGATGTTCCTCAACACCCTGAAGCCAAAATGCCTGGCCAAACTCGAACAATTCCCAAGGCTGTTCGACCGCGACACCATGCTGAATTCGCGCAACCTCTACGACTTCGATAATGTCGTGACTGCGCCGCTGCATGGCTACCGCAATACCGAAGATTACTGGCACCGTGCCAGCGCTATCCATATCCTGTTGGACATCACCATTCCAACTCTGGTAATGAATGCGCAAAACGATCCTTTTCTACCTGCACAGTATCTGCCGCAAAAGGCCTCGTCCACGGTCACGCTGGACTTTCCCGAGCATGGCGGCCATGTGGGTTTTGTCACCGGCCCTTTTCCTGGGCGAATCGATTGGCTGCCGCAGCGCATGCTGAGCTTCCTGCTTGAAAACAGCTCTTCTTCCGCAGCCGCAGCGTAAGCCTTCGTGGTCTGACACTTCGCCGGCAGTTTTCTGCACAGTGGTGTACGATAAGCTTATGGATGAAATCGTCATACAAGCCATGGCCAAATGGCCGAACGTTCCGTACTGCTACGGCTGGCTGGCGCTGGACGCGCGCGGCGCCTGGCGTATGCGTGACGAGCGCGCACAGGCAAATCATCTTTCCGGTGACCGCATCAACAACGCGGCGCTGCTTGGTTTTATCAACCGCAACTACACGCATGATGAACAGGGACGCTGGTATTTCCAGAATGGCCCACAGCGGGTGTATGTAGACATCGAAGCGACGCCTTTCATTGCCCGCGCAGACGAGCAAGGAGGATTTTCCCTGCACACGGATGCGCCGCTGGGCAAAATCGACAGGGTCTGGATGAATGAAGATGGATTGCTGATCCTGCAGTCGGGCGACATCGTGGCGCAAATTGACGACCGCGACATGGCGCAATGCCTGGGATTGCTGCGCGCCGGCGCAACGGGCGAACTTGCCGCCAGCGACGACAATCTGATGGCCTGGCTCTCGGCTTCTCCGGAAGATGAAACTCCGCTGCATTTTCGCGATGGCGACAGGCTGCTGCCCATACAGCGCATTGAGCGAAGCAATGTTGCCGCGCAGTTCAACTTCACCGCCCATCCGCGAGCCTGACACTGCTCAGCACCAGTGCGAAACACGATTCACATTGCCGTACGATGGCTTTAGCGTTTTAGCGGCTACGGCTTTCCTTCATCTCTTCCTTGAAACGCGATTGCCATTCGCGTTCACGCGCATCGATCAGCGACTGCTCATAGAAAGTTGCATCCGGCGCGCGGCGCGCGAGATTGAGCTGATCCAGCGCCGATGACAGGCTGCCTTCCAATGCATAAGTCTCTGCCAGCGCCATATGCTGCAGCGCCAGCTTGCCCTGAGCCGCATATGCCTTGGCCAGGCGCTCCTGCAATTCCGGCTCCTTGCGGTACAACAGCACCTGGTCGCGCAGGAGGCGGATGGCGTCTTCATTTCTTCCCGCGGCCATCAACGCGTCGGCATACAGGTGCGTAATCCCGCGCGACAGCGGGAACTGCGCGCGTGCCGCCTCTGCTTCGCGCACGGCCTCTGCGGATTGGTTCGCCGCCAGTTTCAGCTCGATGGAGAGGCTGGCAAGAATCGAATTCGGTTTCATGGCCTGCGGCAGCGCTGCACGGGCTTCGCCCAGCAATTCCTGCGCACGGTCGATATCGCGCTGCCTGAAGGCAAGCAGCGCCTGCCCATACTTGCCGGCGATGGTTGCATTGCGGCTCTTTTGGGCCAGCAGCCCATCATAGGCGTCCGCCGCTTCGCGTAATCCCTGCACGGAACCATCCTGCAGCAAGCGCAGGCGCGCGCGCACCAGGTGGAAGTCAAGACTATCGGCACGCTGCCTGTAGCGCAAATTGCGGGTACGGTCCTGGATATCGGCGATACGCTCGGTCGTCAGCGGGTGCGAGCGCAGAAAAGCTGGCACACCATCGCCGTAGACACGCGTCGAGTTCTGCATGCGCCCGAAGAAAGCAATCATGCCGGAGGTGTCAAAACCGGCATCCTTCATGATTTGCAAGCCGACACGATCGGCCTCACGCTCGGCATCCCGGCTGAAGTTGAGCTGGCGCTGCAATGCCACGCCCTCACTGCCCATCAGCAGCGCAGCAGAGGCATCGCCACTGGCGCGCGACGCCAGTGCCGCCAGGATCAGGCCAGCCAGCGGCAACAACGCATCCTGGCGCTGGCGACCCAGCATGCGGGCGATATGGCGCTGGGCGACATGGCCAATTTCATGCGAAAGTACCGAGGCCAGCTCGGATTCCGACTGCGCCGCCAGAACCAGCGCCGAATGCACGCCGATGAACCCGCCGGGCAAGGCGAAGGCGTTGAGCGATGGATCGCGCACCGCGAAGAAAAAGAAGTCGTAGCCGGCTTCGCCACGCGCATCGGGCCGAGCAGAAAGCAGCTTCGTGCCAAAGTTATTCAGATATTCCACTACCACCGGATCGTTCAGATAATCGCGATCGCGGCGCACATCCCGCATGATTTCTTCGCCGAGGCGGCGCTCCATGATCGGCGACAGCTCCTGACGATCCGTGTCGCCCAGGGTGGGAAGATTTTGCGCGGATGCCAGAGATGGGCTTAACCCCGCCTGAATAAAACAGGAAAGGGAAAGCATGGCAGTGGCAATTGCACGCAGTTGCCAAATGCGGCGGAATTTATGTGGGAAAATGGACAGGGTATTCACGGTGCTATGATACCTGCACTGGGGAATCGTTCAAGCAACTTCATATTTTGTTACCAATGGAAATCAATAAACCGGCAGCGGATGACGCTGCGCCTAATCAGGGTCTGACTCATTTCGATGCCGGTGGCCAGGCACATATGGTCGACGTCGGCGGCAAGACGGAAACTCACCGGATCGCGGTGGCGTCCGGCTGCATCCGCATGAAACCGGAGACACTGGAAATCATTCAGTCCGGCAGCGCGAAAAAGGGCGATGTGCTGGGAATCGCGCGGATTGCCGCCATTATGGGCGCCAAGCGGACCAGCGATTTGATTCCGTTATGTCATCCGCTGGCGCTGACGCGGGTGGCGGTGGAGTTTGAGGTTGATCCTGCCTCGTCAAGCGTTACCTGTACCGCGCAGGTCGAGACCTTCGGCAAGACCGGAGTGGAGATGGAGGCGCTGACGGCGGTGCAGGTGGGATTGTTAACTATTTATGATATGTGCAAGGCGGTGGATCGTGGGATGGTGATGGGTGATGTTCGGGTGATGGAGAAGCGTGGGGGGAAGTCGGGGGATTGGCACGCCAACACTTAACTTCATCATCACACTTGCGCACAGCAGAAGCGCCACTGGTCACTGCTTCGACTAGAAGAAACCATCGTAGGGCACAAATCCCACAATTTCGGCGGTATTTTTGTCGATCAGCACGCTCCAGTTCGCCTCACGCGCCATGAGTGGCAAAAACTTCAAGTCACCCGGATTACGCTTCAGTTTGGCGATTTCGCGGTCGAGTTCTTCAGCGTGATCAGGATAATGCAGATATAAGTCCGTTAATGGCCGAGCGCGCTGCAATACCGACGTGGAAAATTCGGAGTAAGGCCGCCAGAAAGTGGGACGAGTACCGGTATCGTAACCTTGTAGCGCCAGTTCGATCGCCTTAAATTTTTCCTCGCCATTTTGCGCGGTGCGCGCAGCCAGGATCCTTGGGCCAGTCAGCGAGAGGCGGCGCATTTCGGGCAGAGCCTGCGGCAGCTCGGCATGCAGCACCTCGTTATGCGTCACTACCCGAAAACGATCGACTTCAAACACCACGGCCACCGGCCGCGCCAGAAATACCGAATGCAGTCCATAACTCAACCCGGCTAGTTGCAATACTGCAATCACGCCAAGGTCGCGCACCAGATGCGTCCTGGTCTTGGTCCTGTTGTATATGACAAAAGTCAGTGTCGGCCCCAATACCAGATCAACACCGATAATCAGCAGCACTAGCGACAGTCCGCCAGATGCCTGTGAATACGGCCATGGATACCAGAGGCCAAACACCAGCCCTGCTGCCAGCGAGGCAACCATGCCGGAAATGCCGAGATGGATAGCTGCTGCCTTCAGGCGAGAGCCTAGCCCGAAACCGGCGAGCCGTGCACCAAGCAGGCTGTACGACCAGCGCTTTGTTTCATTCAGCATCGTATGCCCTCTATAAACATACTTTTTAAAACGCAACCTTGTGCATCTATAGCAATTGCTTTCTACAGCACAATTATTTTAGCGCAGAAAAAATTAAAAAAAGGCGCCGAAGCGCCTTTTTTACAGAACACCTGACTTCAGATTAACGGCATTCGCCCGGAGCGTACTTAGCCAGCAACGGAGTTGCAGACGCAGTAATTACCGGCATACCGCGGGAAGCGCCAGCAGACAGGGTATTCGTCGCAGAAGCGCAACCCCAGTCGATAGAACCAGTCACGCCGGTCGAATAGGCAACAGTCAGCGCAGTAGCGGTAGCACCACCCCGAATATACGGAGTCAGGACCAGCTGGTTACCTGTGCCAATGCTACCGACGTTCGCGGCGTTATAGGTGATGGTGATTTCACCAGTAGTAGCGTTCATCAGAACAGAAGTAACGTACTTGCTGGTTGCGCCCAACCCACCTGCCTGGGCATTCCAGGTGCCAGCGGTCGATGCCAGTTCAGCTGCGGTAGCCGAACCCGTACCGATTTGCGCCTTCGCGTCGCCTGCCAGCGACATGCCTTCGGTAATGCGCGAACGGATCGTGTAATCCTGGAACGCCGGCAATGCCACCGCTGCCAGAATACCGATGATCGCGACAACGATCATCAATTCGATCAGTGTAAAGCCGCGCTGTGCACGTTGCATCATATTCATTTGTTTCATTTTCATCTCCCTAGAGATCAGTTGAACTAACACAAAATGTGTTGCTCATTGTTCAGCAATAGGCATGCCAAGGAGAAATGCACTGAATTTCCAAGAAAAACAGTTTCAGTGAGGTAAAATTCCGGCATTGACGCACTGCACCATGACGCTTTTTGTCAGCTGGCACAAGCATTAGATTTGACTACTGACAATATCAGTCAGTTTTTCTCGAAGTAACGCGGCGCGCACTTTGCTGCACGCTTTATCTTACCCACTTCAGCACTCGATCCAGCAGCTTTTCGCTTTTCACATCAACCGTCAGCACCCTGGCCAAGATGACTGATACGTTATCCTTCCCGCCATGTGTATTAGCACGCTGAATCAGAGTGCCACAGGCCGATTCAAGATCATTGCCGAACTCATTCAGAGTCGCGGCAATATCATCATCGCTGAGCATGTCAGACAAACCATCCGAGCACAGCAAATAGATATCCCCTGGCTGGGTAATGTGCTCATGAATCTCAATTTCGAGCTCACGATCCACTCCCACTGCACGAGTAATCAGGTTCTTATTCGGGGAATGAAGCGCCGCCTCGGGAGTAATCAGACCGGCATCAATCTGTTCCTGCAGCAGGGAATGGTCTCGTGTAACTTGTCTTAACTGGCGTGCGCGCAGCAGGTAGGCGCGCGAATCACCGACGTGCGCCAGAACAAGGCGATCCTGGTGGAACAAGCCGACCACGACCGTGGTGCCCATGCCATGAAATTGCGGCTCATTTTCAGCCGCATCAATAATGGAAGCGTTGGCGCGAGCAACAGATTCCACGACAAGCTGATGCAATTGCTTATTGCTCTGCCGCGTCCAGTCCTTGAACAATGCAGGCAACCGCTCTTCCAGCGTTTCCTGCACCACGGTGGCAGCGATGCTGCTGGCGACTTCTCCTGCGCTATAGCCGCCCATGCCATCGGCCAAAACGACAAAGCCATGCTGAGGGCTGATCGCAATGAAATCTTCATTGTGCGACCGCACCATACCAGTATCAGTTTTAGCAACGCATTCTAGCGATACGTGATAGGCCATAGGCAAATCAGGCGAATGGCCCTCGCAAGGAATGGAAAAAAATCACAAAAGCGCTTTCAATATTGTCTAACGGAAAATAATACCTAAATAATACCAGCGTTGGACAAACTTGCTCACAAATTAACATTAAACGACAACGGGGAGCCAAAGCTCCCCGTTTATGCTTCAATCAAACCTTAACGGCTTGCTGCACAAATTTACAGAATCGACTTCAGCAGGCGACCCATTTCGGAAGGATTGCGGGTGATCTTGATACCGCACTCTTCCATG
>Ga0366780_1106_pt1 | contig 12439 bp, 9 predicted proteins | sample BONcelN113001E11_FD_207073 | JGI IMG/M metagenome (GOLD analysis project Ga0366780, IMG submission 207073) | Enriched cells from coal bed in the Powder River Basin, Montana, United States - BONCAT cells N11 rep2 HSBNCT.N11.300.1.E11 ...
CTCATGGTACCCGGATCGACGTTGATGTACGGATCGAGTTTGAGCAGGGTGACTTTGAGGCCACGCGATTCAAGGATGGCGGCCAGGGATGCGGCGGCGATCCCTTTGCCCAGGGATGAAACCACGCCGCCAGTAACGAATACAAACTTGGTCATTGCTGAAGGTGCCGGACGGCACATGCGGGAAATTGAAATTATACCGCAAAGCGGGCGGCAAAAGATTTCCGTTCTCTCGCCCTGCCCACTCAACAGGGGAAATTTGCTGCCAGCCCGGCCGGATGGCACTTGCCCATTCTAGGCGTTCACGAGCCGGGTCTTCTCGCGGTGCCGCGCTTCCCAGTCAGGGCGCATAGGTAAACAGCAGGCGCACGAAATTCTGCGCGCCGCGTGCATTCGACAGGGCATCGATTTCATTACTGCGCCGCACGAAAGAGGCAACCGCGCCATATTTGCCGCTGTTCCATGCTATGCCCGCTTCTGCATCGCCCACCAGGCGCTTGGGCTTGACCGTATGCGGATTATCGGAAGAAAAATAGCCGCCCTGCAGCGTGGCATTGTAGGCCACGCCTCTGGCATCGAGACGCACGAAAGCATGCAGGCCGGCGTCATCGGCGAAGGCCGGCAGGCGTCCGGCCCGCACGGTAATACCGGCGCCAGCATCGGTATGAATATTGCCGAAGCGGCCATGGATCACGGGCGTGGCATCCAGCCAGGGGGCCAGTTTCCATCGTACCGGCGCCATCTCGGCATAAAGGATCACGCCCCACTCGTTGCGCACCTGCCGGCTCCATCCCTGCGGCAATGGCTGATTCAGCAACTGGTGCAGCTTGGTCTGGGTCCAGCGGCCGCCGGCGCAAGGCCCCAGGCAGCCGATATCCAGGCCATAGCGCAGGCTGGAACCATCTTCACGGCGCGTCTCCTTGAACAGTCCGCCATACAGCCACGCCGCGTAAGGATGATCCGGCGGGCCGACCAGCTGCGGCGGCAGCTTGATATCGGACGCGGTGTAAAACTGCTGCCCAAAGCGCCAGCCGAATACGGTTTCGCGGCCGCCTTCGCGCAGCGCATGCTCACGGCTGAAACGGATACCGCTCGAGTAAAAACCGTCATCGCGATTGAGCAGCAGCGAATCATTATCGATGTCGAGATGGTTCACGGCCCTGCCCTGTTCCGTCACCCGGTGGTAATCGTCAACCAGGTTGGAGGCGCCTTCGGCAGCGGCAAAAGTGGATGCAGCAAGAAAACACAGGCCAAGAATGGCACGCTTGGAGATGAAAGCCATGGGACTCCTGAGAATGGAATGCAATCAGGGGCAGACTGGATATTGTCAGCATTCTAACGAATCCCGGGCATGTATGAAATGCCGGGATTGAAAATATGGATGGAAATAATTTTGGCCTGAATCAAGTGTGGATTAATCAAGTACCGATTATTTTCCATACCAGTAACGCGCATGCTCATCCCGATAGGCCGATGCTTGCAGGCCGGCGCCAAAGCGCAGCGTCACCGCGCCCGCATCGTCGCTGCGCAGGCGACGGATACCGAGTTCGCCATAACGCTCGTACACTTCCTGCTTCGGATGCTTGTAGCGGTTGCGATAGCCGACCTGAAACAGCGCCAGCTGCGGGTTGACCGCCTCCAGAAAGGCTGGCGTCGATGAGGTGCCGCTGCCGTGGTGCGGCGCGATCAGCACGGCGGCATGCAAGCGCTCGGCCTGAGCGTCCAGCAGCGCGGCTTCGTCATTGCGCTCGATATCCCCGGGCAGCAGGATGGCGCCGGCATCATGGCCGATCTTCAGCGTGCAGCTGCGCGAATTGGGCTTGAGACGCGTATTGTCGTAGCTGGATGCGGCGGGATGCAGCATCTCGAAGCGCAGGCCATCCCATTCCCATTCCTGACCCGCCTCGCAGCGGCGGTGTTCGGCAGCGGCGCGAACAATCGGATGATCTTCAGGCAGCGAGGACGATACCCAGCCAATCTTGAGTTCACCCAAAAGCGACAAGGCGCCGCCGGAGTGATCGGCATCGCTGTGCGAAACGATCATGCCATCGAGGCGATCGATGCCGCGCGCCTTCAGATAAGGCAGGATCACGCGGCTGCCGCCATCAGAATCCGGCGAATAGCTTGGCCCGGTGTCATACAGCAGGCGGCGGTGCGGCGTTTCGATCAGAAGCGCGGTGCCCTGGCCGACATCGAATGCCGTCACCCACATCTCTCCTGTCGCCGGCGATGCCGGCGCATTGAGCAGCAGCGGCAGCCAGCCGGCAAGCCCCAGCCAGCGCGCCGGCCATCCGCGCGGCGCCAGCAGCCACAGCATCCCGATCAGCGCGCCGGAGAAAACCCACCAGGGCGGCAGCGGCGCGCTCCACACGGCCAGCGGCAATGCTGCCAGCCAGGCCATCGCCTGCGCCAGCCAGGCAATGCAGTCATGCGCGAAAACCAATATCCAGGCCGACAGCGGCGCCGGCAAGACGCTGCCGGCCAATGCCAGCGGCGTCACGACAAAGCTTACCAAAGGAATCGCCACGGCATTGGCAAGCGGGCTCACCAGCGAAACCTGGCCAAACAGCAGCATGGTCAGCGGCACGAGGCCAATGGTCACGGCATACTGGGTACGGCCAGCCTCATGCAGGCCGGCACGCGCCGCATGAAACCAGCGCTGCCACGCTGGAACATCCGGGACATCATAGGGAGCGGCAGAGTTGTCTGCAGCAATTGGCACAGCAACGGCGGCGCGTGTTGTAGCGGCGGCTGCGCCGGGCTGCTGAGACGCGCTGGCGACCGCTGCGGGCGGCAGTAATTTTACCCTTCCGGCGCCGGCATACAGAATCACTGCCACCGCGCCAAAGGAGAGCCAGAAACCAGGCCACAGCATCGCCCACGGATCGAACAAGACCACGACTCCGAGCGCAAGGCACAGCACGTGCGACACGCTGGTGAGCCGGTCGAACCAGAGGGCCGCTGCCACCACTGCCAGCATGTAGAGCGTGCGCTGCGCCGGGATGCCGAAGCCGGCCAGCAGGACATACACGAGCGCCATCGCGACACCGGCCAGCGCCGCCGCTTTCTGCGCTGGCAAATGCAGGGGAAGCTGCGCGCGGGTAAAAAAGGAATGCCGCCACAGAAATCCGAACATGGCGGCGAACAAGCCGGCGACCATCGTGATGTGCAATCCCGAAATAGAAATTAAATGTCCGATACCCGTGCGGTTGAATACCTGCCAGTCGGATTGGGCGATGGCGCGCTGGTCTCCTACCACCAGCGCGACGATCACGCCGGCATATTCCTTATCGGGCAAAGCGGCGAGAATGCGCTCGCGCAGCCAGTGACGACTGCGCTCGACCGCATGCGAAAATCCGGGAACAAATTCCTCGAGCTGGCGATTGGTCGAGTGCGAACGCTTGTCAGACCGGACATAGCCGGTAGCCCGCAAGCCCTGCTCCAGCAGCCAGACTTCGTAATCAAAACCATGGGGATTGGCATTGCCGTGCGGGCGGCGCAGACGCAGGGTCAGTTGCCAGCGCTGGCCCGGTAACAGGCTGGGCACCGCCCCGGCATTGTCATTGCGGAAGCCTTCATACCATGAGAGCGCCAGACGCGATGGCAAGTCCGGACTGCCGCTCCGGTCAGCGGAAGTTTCGGCGCCACTATCTTCCGGCGCGTCAGTGTCCTCGGAGACGCGGCCCGCTGCTTCCGCCGTTACCACCCGCTCGACGGCAAAGTTGAAGCGAACGCCCCGCTCGAAGCGGTAGGGCAGGCTGTCCACGGTGCCGATGACCGTCACGTCCCGGCCTTCCCAGTCTTGCGGCAATTGCTCGCGCAAATGGTAATGCGCGAGCACGGCCGCCCAGGCAAAACCAGCCAGCGCCCCGCATGCGGCACGGCCTGCCGCATTTAGTACCGGCACAGCAGACGTGCACATCGAGCCTGCCTGGCCCGGGTTCAAAGCAGGTCGCGCCACGCGGGAAAGACGATAGAGCAGCCATGCCAGCAGCGGCACACTAGCAAGAATAGCCAGCAATGCCCAGCTCCCCGGCAAATCCGCCTGCATTTGCAGCCAAGCCGCGCCAGCCACGAAGCCGAGGATGGCGCTGCGCATTTATGCCTGCAAGGATGCGAGCCGCGGCAAGGCCGCCAGGGCATTGGCGGAAGTGACGCGCGCTACGTCTTCCACCTCCACGCCGCGCAGGCTTGCCAGCACTTCGGCAATGCGCGGCAATTCTTCCGGGCTGTTGCGTCCGGGGTGGACCCACACCGGCGAAATATCCGGCGCATCGGTCTCCAGCACGATGGATTCCAGCGGCAATTGCGTGGCCAGGCGGCGGATTTGCAGGGCGCGGGTAAAGGTCATCGCACCGCCGAAACCCAGCCTGAAGCCCAGCCTGATGAACTCTTCGGCTTGCTGGAAACTGCCGTTGAAGGCATGGGCGAAGCCGCCCGGCACGCCGATGCGGCGCAGGTATTTGAGAATGATATCGACCGAGCGGCGCACATGCAGCAGCACAGGCAAGCCGAAGTCGCGCGCGATCTTCAGCTGCTCGCTATAGAAGTATTCCTGCTTGTCGCGCAGCGGGCCATCCTTCAATTGCGGCACGAAAAAATCCAGGCCGATTTCGCCGATACCGACGAAACGCGCATCATGCATCGCTGCGGCCACCGCTTCGCGCAGATGCAGCAGGTCTTCTTCCGTTGCTTTCGGGACGAAAATCGGATGAATGCCCAGCGCATAGACGCAATTCGGGTTTTCCTGCGCGAGTTGTGCCACCCTGTCGAAATTGACGCGCGCTACCGCCGGGATCACGATCCAGCCGACCCTATCCTGGGCCGCGCGTGCCGCCACCTCGGCTTCTTCACCGGAGAATTCTCCTGCATCGAGGTGGCAATGGGTGTCAATCCACATGGAGCTGCAAGCCGTTTTCTGACAGGCGCAGAATGCGGTCGCAGTGCCGCGCCAGTTCGATATCGTGGGTAACGATGACAAAGGCGGTGCCGAGAGTCTTTGACAATTCCAGCATCAGATCAAAGGTTTTCTGCGCGGTCGGCCGGTCCAGGTTGCCGGTCGGCTCGTCCGCCAGCACGCAGGCCGGACGCGTGACCAGCGCGCGTGCCAGCGCCACGCGCTGACGCTCGCCGCCGGACAGCTCGCCAGGCACGTGCGAGACGCGCTTGGCCAGCCCCACGCGCTCCAGGATGGCGGCCGCTTCTTTCTGCGCCTCGGCACGCTTCATCCGCCGGATCATCAGCGGCATGGCGACGTTGTCGAGCGCAGAAAATTCCGGCAGCAAGTGATGGAACTGGTACACGAACCCCAGCGAGGCATTGCGGACATCTCCGCGCGCCGCCTCGCCCAGACTGTACAAATCCTTGCCGAGCAGGTTGACTGTGCCGGCAGTCGGCTCATCGAGCCCGCCCAGCAAATGCAGCAAGGTCGACTTGCCGGAACCGGAAGCGCCGACAATCGCCACGCGTTCGCCGCGCGAGGCTGAGAAGTCGATGTTGCGGAAGACTTCGACCGAGTACTTCCCTTGAGTGAATGTCTTCCCCAGGTTACGACAGGAAAGTACGGTCTCATCCATATTCAGACTCGCATTCGCATCAGCATTGGCGTTCACATTATTCATAGCGCAAGGCCTCCGCCGGCTTCACACGCGCTGCCCACCAGCTTGGATACAGCGTCGCCAGGAATGCCAGCACCACGGCGACGCCGCCAATGGTCCACACATCCGGCCAGCGCAAGTCCGATGGCAAGACGCTGATCAGGTAAATATCCTTGGGCAGGAATTGCACGCCCAGCAAACGTTCGATAAAGGGCACGATCACATCGACGTTCAGCGCCACCAGCACGCCAAGACCCACGCCGATAGCGGTGCCGACCAGGCCGACGATCGCGCCCTGCACCATGAAGATTTTCATGATTGAACGTGGCGAAGCGCCGATGGTGCGCAGGATGGCGATATCGGCCTGCTTGTCGGTGACTGTCATCACCAGCGTTGACACCAGGTTGAAGGCCGCCACCGCAATGATCAGGGTCAGGATGATGAACATCATGCGCTTTTCCGTCTGCACGGCGGCGAACCAGTTGCGGTTCTGCCGCGACCAGTCGCGGATCAGCACATTGCCGGAGAGGACAGTCGACAGTTGCATCGCCACCTGCGGGGCCTGCTGCATGTCGGTGATCTTCAGCCGCAGGCCGGATGGCGCCGGCAGTTTGAACATCTTTTCAGCGTCTTCCAAGTGAATGAAGGCCAGCGAGGAATCGAATTCGTAATGCCCGGCCTCGAAAATGCCGACCACATTGAACTGCTTCAGCCGCGGGATTACGCCTGCGGGCGTGACCTGCCCTTGCGGCGCGATCAGGGTGACCTTGTCTCCCAACCCGACGCCGATGGAGCGCGCCAGTTCGCCGCCCAGCACGATATTGAATTCGCCCGGTTTGAGATTATTGAACGAGCCCTGGCGCACCTGCGCGGCCACGTCCGATACCTTCGGCTCTTCCTGCGGCAGCACGCCGCGCACCAGCACGCCGCGCACGCTATCGTCGCGGGTGATCATGGCTTGACCGGCAACGTAAGGCGCCGCGCCGATGACCGCCTTGTTGGTGAAGGCTTCGCGCGCCGTCTCGCGCCAGTCGGGCATCGCGCCCGAAGCTTCAAAGACTTCGATATGCGAGAGCACTGATAGCATGCGGTCGCGCACTTCCTTTTGAAAACCGTTCATGACGGATAACACGACAATCAGCGCCGCCACGCCCAGCGCAATGCCGGCCATGGAAATCAGTGAAATGAAGGAAATGAAACTGTTGCGACCGCTGCGCCGGCCGGCCCGGGTGTAGCGCAACCCTACCAGCCATTCAAATGGTAAATTTTTAATAATGCTCAAAAGAAACACTCCTGAAAGGGCTTTCTCCCTTTAATTTCCACCCGGCCACAAAAAAACGCCTGCCGGAATGGACTTGCAAGCCCGTCATGCAGCCCGCAGTGTGCCATACATTCTATAATCCACGCATGAATCAACTCGACATCCTGGTGCCATTCGGCTTGCCGCCGCCGGATCTGGCAAAAGATTTCTTGCGTCAATGCAATGCTCCATCGCTGGCCATGCTGTTAACGCGCGGAAAAGTGTTGCAGACTGAGAGCTTCAATCCATTTTCGCGCGCTTTGCCACACGAGTCTTGGCTCGCAAGCAAATTTCTGGCGAAAAGTCCCGATACGCAAAACAGCCCGCCGGTAGCCCATGCACTGATGCGCAATTTCGGCCTGCAAGCCGAATCCGGCACCTGGTTCGTGCTGCAGCCGGTGCATTTCCATATCGCCCGCGACCACATTGTCCTCACCGATCCGCGCCAGCTCGCACTGCAGGATGCCGAAGCGCGCCTGTTGTTCGAAGCCGCCCGGCCACTGTTCGAGGAAACCGGCAAGGCGCTCGTCTATGGCGATGCGACGACCTGGTTCGTGCGCGCTGATGACTGGCACGACTTGCACACCGCCACGCCGGACGCGGCCTGCGGCCACAACATCGATATCTGGCTCCCCAAGGGCGATGCCGAACTGGCCTGGCGCAAGCTGCAGAACGAAGTGCAGATGCACTGGCATACGCATGCAGTCAATGCCGAACGCGAGGGACGCGGCAGCAAGCCGGTCAATTCGCTCTGGCTGTGGGGCGGCGCCACCGTGTCGAACGGCGCAACTACAGCACCGGCGCTCTACTCCGACCTGTTCAATCTGCATGGCTGGAGCACCGCGATGAGTGGCAGCCAGATTCGCAATCACGGCGCTTGCCATGCCATCGATACCGTTCTGGCCCAACCCAAACATGGCTTCGTATTGCTCGATGACTTGCTGGAGGCGGGACTGGCCGCTGACTGGGGTACATGGCTGCAGCAGCTGCACATGCTTGACACCGAGTGGTTCAGGCTGTTCGTGTCTGCGCTGCAGGGCGGCAGGCTGCAACGCGTCAATCTCATCCTGACGCACAATACCGCGCTGGCGGAATTCTGCGCAAGCCGGGCATCGCTGCGTAAATTCTGGGTCAAGCCGAGCCTGCACAGGTTGCTGCCATGACCCGTATCGTTACGCGTACCTACAGCATCCGTGCGTCAGAGCTGTTGCGCCAGGGCGGCGTCCATCCGGTGCTGGCGCGCCTGTTCGCGGCACGCGGCCTGGCCGATGCGCGCGAACTGGCCAGCGAGCTGACTGCCCTGATTCCGCCATCGAACCTGACGCACGTGGAAAGCGCGGCAGTGTATCTGGCCGATGCCATCGATGCCGGCAAAAGGCTGGTCATCGTTGCCGACTATGACTGCGACGGCGCGACCGCCTGCGCGGTAGCCTTGCGCGGCTTGCGCATGCTTGGCGCGCGGGTCGAATACATCGTCCCCAACCGTTTCGAGTATGGCTACGGTCTGACGCCTGAGATCGTCGAACTGACGGTGCGCGAGAAATCGCCCGATGTCATCCTCACGGTGGACAATGGCATCGCCAGCATCGATGGCGTCGATGAAGCCAACCGGCGCGGCATCGACGTGGTGGTGACTGATCACCACTTGCCCGGTGACCGCTTGCCGGATGCGCGCGTGATCGTTAATCCGAACCAGCCGCACTGCGGCTTCCCCAGCAAGAATCTGGCGGGCGTCGGCGTCATGTTTTACGTGCTCCTGGCGCTGCGCGCGGAATTGCGCAAGCGCGGCGCCTTCGATGCGCAAAACCAGCCGCGCCTGGATGCCCTGCTCGACCTGGTGGCGCTGGGCACGGTGGCCGACGTCGTGAAACTGGACGCCAACAACCGCATTCTCGTGGCGCAGGGCTTGAAACGCATGCGCGCCGGCCGCATGCAACCAGGCGTGGCAGCGCTGTTTCGCGCAGCAGGCCGTGAAGCGCGGCGCGCCTCGCCTTTTGATCTGGGCTTCGGCCTGGGGCCGCGGCTGAATGCCGCCGGACGTCTCGCCGACATGTCGCTGGGCATTGAATGCCTGACCACGGATGACGAAGGCCGCGCCTGGGCCATCGCCAATCAGCTCGACACCATCAACCGTGACCGCCGCGAAATCGAAGCCGGCATGCAGGATACGGCCATGGCGAAGCTGGATGATTTAGATCCCGCCAACCGCTCGACGATTGCCGTCTTCGACGCCAGCTGGCACCAGGGCGTGATCGGTATTGTCGCGTCGCGCCTCAAAGACAAGTTCTATCGTCCGACCATCACCTTTGCACCGGCAGGCGATGGCATCAATGTGAAGGGTTCGGGTCGCTCGATCGCCGGCTTCCATCTGCGCGACGCGCTGGACCTGGTATCCAAGCGCGCGCCCAGCCTGATCGAAAAATTCGGCGGTCATGCCATGGCTGCCGGCCTGACGGTCCGAGCGGAAAACTTCGATGCATTTGCCCATGCCTTCGAAGATGTGGGGCGCGAGTGGCTTACGGTCAGCCAGCTCGAACGCATCGTGGAAACCGACGGCCCGCTGGAAGATGCCCATTTCACCCCGCAATTCGTCAGCCTGCTGGATGAACAGGTTTGGGGGCAGGGTTTCGCCGCGCCGGTGTTTTGCGATATTTTCAGGGTGATCAATCAGCGCGTGCTGAAAGACAAGCACCTGAAGCTGTTACTGGAAAAGGATGGGCGCCGCTACGACGCCATCTGGTTCGGCCATGCGGCTGCCCTGCCAGAACGGGTGGAAGTGGCGTTCCGGCTGGATAACAATGAATTCAACGGCGTGACGAAAGTTCAGTTGCTGGTGGAGCATGCGCAGGGGGCGTGACGGCTCGCCACTCCCTGCCCGCGCCGGCAATCAAGGCAGCAATTCCGGCAGTACGCTTTTTAGCGCTGCCTTCGCTGCATCAGACAGGCGCAATGCGCCGGAAGCTACGACCTTGCCGAAATGATCCGGCCTCCGGAGGATGGCGTCATGCGCAAGGATCAATGCCCCCGGATTTTCGGTCGCCAGCACTTCGATCAGCTTCCCCGCCTGCGCCAGATCTTTTTTGACCTTGGCTTGGCTACCGACCGGCCGCCGCTGCGAAATCGCCAGCTTATGCAAGGCGAAGCGCGCCGGATTCGGCACCGCCACCGGGATGCCCGCGCCTGACAGCACGACGGCGTCCTGCGCATCTTCGATCAGGTAATCCATGAAATCGAGCGGTTGCGCATGGATATTGAATCGCTCGATGGGCACAGGTGCCTTGTCGTGCGGCCCGGATTTGGTCGTCAGGAATTCGATCTTGAAGCCGTCCGGCGTGACCATATCGTTGGGCATGACCCATGGATTGATTTGCCTGGGCGTGGCGAGCGACTCATCCGTTTGCGCCAAATCGCTCTTGAGGTCGCGCTGAATGCCGATCTGGAGTTCCCTTTCAAATCCAAAATCCATGTCTTCGGTGCGACGCAGTGTGTCGTCGAAACTTACGCCCAGCATATTGCCATAGCAGGCAAAGCCGAATGAACCGATCAGCACGCCACCGGCAGAAAACACGCCGGCATCGGCCATTTTTTCGAGGATTTTCGCTGCCCGCCCCTTTTCGGGCGTGGCGCCGCCCAAGATCAGCATGGCGACCAGGCGCTTGCGCTCGGCCATGATGGCGCCCAAGGCCGCCTGCGATTGCCGTGCGGCTTCTATCTGCGCAAGCAATTCGGCAGATTCCTTGCCGAGGTAACGCTGCACTTGGCCGGCCAGCGTGCGGGTCTGGTAATACCAGTAGCGGCTGCCGTGCACGAGTTTCGACACGTAGGAGCCGCCATGCAGCGCCGCCAGCCGGCTGTCCTGCACTTTTTGCAGCAGGTCGGCATACAAGGCGAAGGTATTGTCGGGCAATAGTCTCATTATTTTTATACGTTACCATAAATTCTATAACGTATAAATGCAGGAGCACAATCTCAGTGGAGCTTTATACGTTACAAAATATAATTTAACGTATAAACGTGCAACAACAATCACGTTGATACGCCTGCCCGCGTCCAGCCAAGAGGGGCGAATGCAAACAGATCAATGCCCGCCACGCGCCTCCGACAACGCGATCGTCAGGTGCTGCACTTTCTTTTTCAGCTGGTCGCGCTCTTCGGTAAGTTGCTCAACCAGTTGATTGAGGCGATGAATTTCAAGCTGCTCGGGCGTGGCGTCGGGTGGAGGCGGCGCCGGTTCAGGCCGCGGCGGCTTTTTGCTCTCACGAACTTCCCGCGCCAGCTGGCGCAATTCCTTCTTGCCGGCCGCGACTGCCGCCACCTGTTTTTCGCTGGGCAGGGATGCCACGGTAGCCGCTGCGTTAATCGAAATTATGCCTGACTTGACTGCACGGACCAACTCGGGCGCAGCAGCTTTCTGGATTTTCTCGATCTGGCCCAGCGTCGCGCTGCTTACCCGCGCCGCCCGCGCCAGGGCTTCACGGGAAATCGGCGGCGAGGCCGGACGCGCAGCAGCATTCGCGCCGGCAGACGGCTCCGCTGACGGGTCACTTGCCGACGTTTCTAGCGGCTGTTCCATCGGCGCCCCATTCTCAACCTGCCTCATGGCGAGGATTTCCTTCTTGCGCAGCGCCAGCACGCCACGCTGGAAATCCGACACGCTGCGCCGGCCAAGGTGGTTATCGATCATCCACAGGTGCACGTCCTCCATGGACTTGAAGCTGGTGTTCTGGATGGTATTGAAAGGGATGCCATGCTTCTGGCAGATGCCGTAGCGATTGTGGCCATCCACCAGCAGGTCGCCCCACAGCACCAGCGCGTCGCGGCAGCCTTCCGCCAGGAGGCTGCGCTCCAGCGCGGCGTATTCATCTTCGGTCAGCGGATCGATATAGGCACGCAGTTCTTCGTTGATCTTGATGGTCATGATGTAGCGCAGAAATTTACGGTAGCGGCGAAGTGTACACCGCGAGCGGCCGGTGCTGCGAACTGGCGCAGCATTCACCCGCTTGCGGCACAATCCGGTGAAATTGCGCCAAGACGCGTATCTTGCGATTCGCACTGGTGCCATTTTCCACTGTTGTGTCACGATTCGGCCTGGAACTGGGTAATATTCGGGACATTGACAGACCCCACAGAGCAAAGAAGGAAGAAGCATGACCAGCGGCGCCAGCCAGGATCCGGAAGACATTCTTATCGACTTGATCCAATTTTTGCATCAAGGGGCATCAGCCGACGAATTATCGGCTCAACTCTCGAAAATCGAGTCGCTTCCGGCCTCTGACACTCTGCGAAAAACGCTGCTCGCCGAATGCGTGAGGATGGCGATAACTGTCCGCAACAGACTTGAATTGCAAAAGCAGCGGGAACAGGCACTTCTGGCTGTCATTGAATCCGCCCAGGATCTGTCCAGTCGACTCGATCATATGGAATTGCTACACGCAATCGTGACGCGCGCACGCACCTTGTTGGGGTCGCATGTCGGCTGGCTATCGGTATACAAGGAGGAAATCGAAGAATTTCAGGCGCAGGTCACCGATGGCGCGCTGGCT
>Ga0366780_1108_pt1 | contig 12245 bp, 9 predicted proteins | sample BONcelN113001E11_FD_207073 | JGI IMG/M metagenome (GOLD analysis project Ga0366780, IMG submission 207073) | Enriched cells from coal bed in the Powder River Basin, Montana, United States - BONCAT cells N11 rep2 HSBNCT.N11.300.1.E11 ...
AAGCTGCGGGTTGCGCGCGAGCACCATCTCTTTCAGCGCGGCATATTCCAGTCTCGCCGGGGCAGGCAGTGGACGCAATTGCGCCGGTTGCGCCAGTGGCGCATGCGCCGGGCGCGCCAGGAGCGCATTCAGTCGCGATTCGGCCTGGCTGCGCTCGTTTTCCAGCATCACCAATTCGCTTTTAAGGCTGGTCTGCTCGACCTGCGCGCGAATCACGTCCTGCTGCGCAGCCAGCCCCCCTGAATAGCGCGCTCTTGTGACTTTTTCCAGTTGCAGCATGAGGTCGAGAATTTCACGGCTCAGCTGCTGGTTGCGGTGAATGTAATAGAGCTGGGCATAGGACGACTTGATGCGGCTCGACATATCGGCCCATGTGCCTTGCGCCCGTCCCTGGGCGCTTTTTGCTTCCAGCTCTGCGATCTCGCGCTTCAGATCGCGCTTGCCGAACCACGGCACGTCCTGCATGACCCGGTAAGCCGTGCCGCCGGTCCGGCTTGGCGACAGTGTCGGGTTCTGCTCGCCCATGCGGGTGATATCCATCAGCGAAGCCCGGAATGTCGGATCGGGCAGCGCGCCGGCCGGGGCTATCCGCTCATTTGCGGCATCCGCCTCAAGGCGCATCGTCGCATATTCCGGATTGTTGTTTTTTGCATATTCGAGTAGCGTTTCCACGTTCCCGCCAGGCGCTTTATCCTGGGCAAAAGTAATACCTGTACTGCCCGCAATCATGGCGAAGGCGACAAGGGTGGCACGAACCGCAAAAGGCATGGATTTCTCCTGATGATCAACGCTTAATACTGGTCAATCCATGCTTCCAGGGATTGACCGTTCTCAAACAAGCTCGGCAATTTACTTGCCGGCAGGCTTGAGGTCAACGATGGTCATGACGCCGTTGATGTTTTCCGAGCGGAAGAGAACGCTGTCGCCTGCTTTTACCTGGTTTAGCCATGCCTTGTTCTTGACAGGGAAAGCCATGGTCATGGCCGGCATGCCGTTGGATAGCGCGTCGTGCGACAAGGTGATCTTGCCTTTTGCCTTGTCGACTTTCTTGACAGCGGCTGGCATCATTTGCGCTTCCGAAGGAGCCGCGCTATCGCTCTCCATGGCATGGCTGCCATGGTCATGGCCGGCGGCCATGCTGGCGAAAGGCAGCAGCGAAGCTGCGGCGAACAGGGCGAGAATGAGGTTGCGTTTCATCGTAATTCCTTCAGGTAATGAAAATGGATTGCCGGTTCTATGTCTTCAACCGTTAATCCATTCTGACCGCCGCTACCCGACAGGAAGCTGACACAATAGTTACATTTCTGTAATCTTGGGCATGAAGACTGCTATGCGTTGCCATCGGAAAAAGCAAAACGAACGGCAGCATGCGTGCCTGTTCACGCATGCCGCCGCTGCTTGCAGATACCGGCAATCCGATAAAGGATGAGGTGAAGGATAACCGAGGCATCATTCGCCTCGGCTTTACCCTCACTGGCTGTTACTGGTTGGCTGGCTTATTAGTCTGCGACTTGTCATCCATTCTCGAGCCCGGACCGTAGCTGCTGCGCAACTGCGCTCTCTGCTCGTTCGTCAGCAAGGCATTGATGCGGTTGTGCGCATCGATTGACGATTCCAGCATCTGACGGTGCAGGTCGGCCACCCTCATTTGCTGCTGGCCGACAGCAGCCGGATCGGGTTTCTCGGCAGACATCATGTTGTGCAGCTTTGTGGATTCATCCCTCATCCTGCCCATCAGATCCCACTGCTTCTGGCGAGCCTGTTCCTGAATCTGCGTCATTTGCGCTCGCTGCTGCTGGTTCAGGTTCAAGGCGTTGTACTGCCCCATGCTCATCATGCCGGGACTGCCGCCCATCATGCCGGGGCATCCGCCGTGACCATCGCCGCCCCAGCCAGGGCCTCCACCATGTGCAAGGGCAAGTGGGGCTGCTGCCGACAAGGCCAGTGCAACAATGCTTGCTGCCATCTTTAGCGATTTCATCTTTATTCCCCTTTTCGGTAAGTTCATTCGCTATTTCGCTTAATTGCCGCGATTGAGAATCGTGGTCAACTTTGAATAAGAAACTGGAAACATATGGAACATTTGACAACATCATGCCCACTTCGTCACTTGATCTTGTATAGCTTGCCCGGCTCTTCTGCTTGACAGGCATCAATTCGACATCAGTTAAGCGAAAAAGCCACTCCCATGGCGAACGTCTGACTTAGTCAAGAGCGACGCTTTTTGCATCCAAACATAACCGAAGGCTGACCGAAAGATTACATTTCTGTCAGTTGCCGCATTTTGCTGAAATGGTATTTAAGATAGAAGCTATAGAACTGTCTTGCGGATTTTGCTTCCAATACCATAGGGGATTGGCTATTAATCAATTCACAATAAAGCGTAACAGGACGATTTAACAAAATAGCGAATCCAGGTTTTATTAGATAGAGACCAGCACCTTAAAATGAAGGGTACTGTCATGAACCCAGATCATATGCACGACAAGTCATCGAACGCTCGCACTTCATTCTGGAAGTCAAGAATAGGGGTCGCAATCATCATGGTGGGCCTGGTCATCCTGTTTTATTTGCTGCGTGAGCACTGGAACCATATAGTCGGCGGAAACTGGCTCTACCTGCTTTTACTTTTATGTCCATTAATGCATCTGTTCGGCCATGGCGGACATAGACATAGCCCGACAGAAAAGCCCTCTTCGGGCGAAGGAAAAAATTGACCTGAAGTTGCCTTTTGCATCCGGTATTTGAGCGTAGTACGTTTTCACAGGAAGGCACGCCATGGATGATCATACCCACCACAGTCATGCTGATGCATCCCATCGGCATGAGAATGACTCCGATAGATCGAACCGTACCCGGGCCGAAGCGGATATGCCATTTACCGATCCGGTATGCGGCATGAAAGTGGCGGCCGATCCGGACAAGAAGATCGAATACGAAGGCATAAATTACTATTTTTGCAGCACGCGCTGCATGGACAAGTTTCGGGCCGATCCGCTCGCCTATATTCACAAGGAAACCGCTTCCTCACCCGCCTCGAGTAGCACCCACACATGCTGCGGCATGCATCATGACGCCGAACCGTGCACTGCCACGGATAACCGACATGTCGATCCGGTGTGCGGCATGAAGGTTGAGCCCGACCCGTCAAAGTCGATTGATTACGAAGGCAAGACATACTATTTCTGCAGCCAAAGCTGCATGGCTAAATTTAAAGAGAATCCCCGGAAATATCTGCAACCGAAACCGGAAGCGTCATCCGCCGCGGAAACGCCTGCTTCCAAAAAAGTGATGTACACCTGCCCGATGCATCCGCAAATCCAGCAGATCGGGCCAGGCAACTGCCCTATCTGCGGCATGGCGCTGGAACCGATGGAGGCGTCGGCGGCACAGGACACGACTGAGCTGCGCGATATGACGCGGAGGTTCCAGATCAGCCTGGCTCTAACCGTGCCGCTGCTGGCGGTTTCGATGAGCGAATTCATCCCCGGATTGAATCTGCATCACAGAATGGGCATCAACGCCTTCAACTGGCTTCAGGCAATCTTGGCAACGCCCGTTGTGTTGTGGGGAGGGTGGCCATTCTTTGTTCGCGGCTGGGCATCGTTCAGGACCTGGAATCTGAATATGTTCACCCTGATTGCGATTGGCACAGCCGCGGCGCAGTTCTTCAGCTACTTTGCCCTGCTCTTTCCAGCGGCTCTGCCCGATGCGTTCAAGGTAAACGGCATGGTGCCGCTCTACTTCGAGGCGGCGGCCGTGATCGTGACACTGGTGCTGCTAGGCCAGGTGCTGGAATTGCGCGCCCGCTCCAGAACCAATAGCGCGATCAAATCGCTGTTGGAACTGGCGCCCAATACCGCGCTGCGCATCAACCCGGACGGATCGGAACAAGAAATCCATCTCGACCAGGTGCATGCCGGAGACAGGCTGCGGGTCAAGCCGGGGGGGAAAATACCGGTAGACGGCGAGATAGTGGACGGTCATTCGAACATCGACGAGTCGATGATTACGGGCGAGCCCATTCCGGTGGAAAAACAGATAGGTGACAAGGCGACGGCCGGCACTGTCAACCAGACCGGCTCATTCGTGCTGCGCGCCGAAAAAGTGGGCGCCGATACGCTGCTGGCGCGCATTATTCAGATGGTCAATGAAGCCGGGCGTTCGCGCGCGCCTATTCAGAAACTGGCAGACAAGGTATCGGGCTGGTTCGTACCTGCCGTCGTTCTCATCGCAGTCGCGGCCTTCCTTGCGTGGGCGATATTCGGCCCTTCGCCCGCTCTGGCTAACGGCCTGGTAGCCGCCGTATCGGTCCTGATCATCGCCTGCCCCTGCGCGTTGGGATTGGCGACGCCGATTTCCATCATGGTCGGGGTCGGGCGCGGCGCAACCGAAGGCGTGCTTATAAAGGATGCCGAGGCGCTTGAGCTGATGGAAAAAGTCGATACATTGGTGGTAGACAAAACCGGGACTCTGACCGAGGGCAAGCCTAAAGTGCAGAACGTCATCGCGGCTGATGGATTTACTGAGACAGACGTACTCATAAATGCCGCGAGTTTGGATGCGCTAAGCGAGCATCCTCTGGCTGCAGCCATCGTCAACCATGCAAAAGAACAAGGTCTGGAGCTAAAGACGGTCGAACAATTTGAATCCGTCACAGGCCAGGGCGTGCGCGGAAGGATTAGCGGCAAATCTGTTTCTCTGGGGAATATGAGCCTGATGCAGAAGGAAGGCATTGATGTCTCTGCGCTGCAGAATGAAGCACAGAGCTTGCGCGAACTGGCGCAAACCGTCATGTTCCTGAGCATTGAAGGCACGCCGGCGGGAATCGTCAGCGTAGCCGACCCGATCAAGCCGTCCACCCGGGAAGCGATTCAACAGTTGCATGCCGCCGGGTTGCGCATCGTAGTCGTAACAGGCGATAACGCCACAACCGCGGCAGCGGTTGCCAGGCAACTCGGGCTCGACGATTTCAAGGCCGAGGTGCTTCCGCAAGACAAGCTTGAATATTTGAAGGCACTGCAGCAGGAGGGGCGCATCGTTGCCATGGCGGGCGACGGCGTCAACGACGCGCCTGCTTTGGCGCAGGCGAATGTCGGAATTGCGATGGGAACAGGAACCGATGTGGCCATGAACAGCGCGCGCATTGTTCTGGTAAAGGGCGATTTGCGCGGAATTGCAAAAGCGCGACTGCTCAGTCAGCATACAATGAAGAACATCCGGCAGAACTTGTTCTTTGCGTTCATCTATAATTTTGCCGGGGTGCCGATAGCCGCCGGTGTGCTATACCCATGGTTCGGCCTTCTGTTGAGCCCGATGATCGCCAGCGCCGCCATGAGCTTCAGCTCGGTATCGGTGATCGGGAACGCACTGCGCTTGCGGAATAAATCGCTATAAATAATTTGGAGGGCGCAGATGGAAAATCGGTTTAAAACAAAACAGGCACAAGGCTGAGTTCATGAAAATCCTGGTGGTGGAAGACGAACTGAAGACAGGGGACTACCTGAAGCAGGGACTGGTGGAGGCTGGCTTTATTGTCGATCTGGTGCGCGATGGGGTCGACGGGTTTCATCAGGGAACTTCGGAGGAATACGACCTGGCTATTCTGGATGTGATGCTTCCCGGCATGGATGGATGGCGCCTGTTGCAGGAACTCAGGAAAGCGGGCAAGGAGATGCCGGTATTGTTTCTGACCGCGCGCGACCAGGTGGAGGACAGGGTCAAAGGACTGGAATTGGGCGCCGACGACTACTTGGTGAAACCATTCGCCTTTTCCGAATTGCTGGCTCGCGTCCGTACCTTGCTGCGCAGAGGAAGCAGAAGCAAGGAACCCGATATCCTTAAGGTAGCAAACCTTGAGCTTGACCTGATGCGGCGCAAGGTAAGTCGTTCGGGCAAACGGATTGACCTGACCGCAAAGGAGTTTGCCTTGCTTGAATTGCTTATGCGGCGGCAAGGCGAAGTGCTTCCCCGCTCCTTGATCGCATCGCAGATCTGGGATATGAATTTCGATAGCGACACCAACGTGATCGAAGTTGCGGTTCGGCGCTTGCGGTCGAAAGTCGATGACGACTTCGAACCGAAGCTGATCCAGACCGTGCGCGGAATGGGGTATAAGCTCGAGGTGCCTGAGTGAGCCTGAGAGTAGCCAATTCCCTGACGCTGCGCATTACCTTGCTGTTTGCTACGGCCTCGACCATTGTCCTGTTGGCCCTTGGCTTCCTGATCCGCGATTCCATAGAGAAGCACTTCGAAGAACTGGATACGGCGGCCATTTCATCCAACCTGCAGCTCGCCGAACAGACCCTGGCCGGAATTCAATCCAACAGCGAACTGCTGTCATTGGCAAATATGGTCGTTGCCGCTTCGACGGGAGACAATAAATTGGCGGTGGTCGTTTTCGACCGTGACGGGAAATCTTATTTTTCTTTGGGCGGCAGAGACTTTCCTACCTACCTGCTGGGGACGGACGCTCGGAACGGACCTGAACGATCCGCCATATGGGAGGAAAACGGAAAAAGCTTTCGGGGAATGACCAAGATGGTTCCGACAGCCATGCAGGAGGCTCCCACCGCAGTGGCTGCGGCAGCAATCGACATTTCCCATCATCAGCACTTCATGGCGATGTTTCAAGTCACATTATGGTGGTTTGTCGCCATCGCGGCCTTGTTAATGGGGTTTCTAGGATGGGTGGCTGCCCGTCACGGTCTTGCTCCCCTGAGAAGAATTCAGCAGGATGCATCTGCCGTCTCCGCCACCAACCTAGGGCAGCGCCTTTCGGTCGAACAACTTCCAGCCGAACTGGCAGACCTTGGAGACACCATTAACAGCATGCTCGCCCGGCTTGAGGTATCGTTTGAAAGGCTTTCCGACTTTTCTGCCGATATTGCGCACGAACTGCGAACGCCGATCAGCAACATGATGACCCAGACCCAGGTTGCGCTGTCGAAGCCGCGCACTGCAGACGAATACCACGAGATCCTTGCCTCCAACGCCGAGGAACTGGAGAGAATGGCACGCATGATCTCGGACATGCTGTTTCTTGCAAAAGCCGATCACGGCTTGATATCGCCCCATAGCGAACAAGTTTCCCTGTCCAGTGAATTCGGCGATCTGTTCGGCTTTTATGAAGCGCTGGCGGATGAAAAATCGGTCAAGCTGAAGTTGAGCGGAGACGCATCCATGTCTGGAGACAAATTGATGCTGCGCCGCGCTTTCAGCAATTTGCTTTCGAACGCAACCAAGCGGAGCCCAACCGGGAGACAAGGCCTTTTCTGTTCCTGGTTATCTTCTCCTGGTTATCTTCCTTACTCCACTGTTGAAATCTTGACTTTTCATAATGGCGGTTATGCAGATTCAGCCATTATTAAAGTGCTATCGCACCATGCTTTTAGAGAGGATTTCTGAACCTGATTTCCATCATTTAGCCGATTGCAGCCTTGTTGACATAGGTACTTTATTGCTTGGCCTTGTTGACATAGGTACTTTATTGCTTGGATTTCTATTTTGAAATAAAAATAAAGTGAAAATCAGCCAACTGACAACGACCATCGCAGGTCTTTTATTATCCTTTTCCTTGCTTGCGCAGGATCACCCGCACTCCGGTCATTCCCAGTCTCTGCCCGAGCAAGGCGTAAGCATGGAACATGCTGAATCCGGCATGTCTTCCATGAGCGGCAAGGAACAGTCAATGCCGCCCATGCAAGGCATGTATGGCCTTTATCCGATGACGCGGGAAGCTTCCGGCACCAGTTGGCAGCCGGATTCAACCCCGGGCATGGGAATTCATTCGATGAACGGCCCCTGGAACCTAATGTGGCATGGGTACGTCAATGCTGTCTATGACCATCAGGGAGGACCGCGGGGAGACAACCAGGCATTCAGCGAAAGCATGCTGATGGGCATGGGGCAGCGCCCTCTGGCAGGCGGGACATTCGGACTGCGCGCCATGATCTCGCTGGATGCATTGATGGGCAGAAGAGGCTATCCCTTGCTGTTTCAAACCGGCGAGAGCGCGGATGGAAGCACGCCATTGATCGACCGGCAGCATCCGCATGACTTGTTGATGGAGCTGTCGGCCAGTTACAGCCGGCCGCTCTCGAATAACAACTCGGCATTCGTCTATGTCGGATTGCCCGGCGAGCCGGCATTGGGACCGACGGCTTACATGCATCGTTTTTCCGGCATGGACAGTCCAGAGGCGCCTCTTACTCATCACTGGCTCGATTCAACGCACATCACTTTCGGGGTGGTGACTCTCGGCTATGTGTGGGGCAACGTCAAACTGGAAGGTTCGATATTCAACGGGCGCGAACCGGACCAGAGCCGCTACAACATCGAGACCGGAAAACTTGATTCTGCTTCAGCCAGAATGACATGGAATCCTGCGCCGGCCTGGTCACTGCAGATCAGTCATGGCAGGCTGGACAGGCCGGAGCAACTGGAGCCGGACGTGGCAATACGGCGCACGACCGCTTCTGCCAGCAATCAATATAATTTCGGCCCCAATCGCATGCAAACCACCTTGGCATGGGGCCGCAACCGTAAAGACCCGGGGCAGACTTCGGATGGCTGGCTCCTGGAGTCTACACTGAAGGTAGGCGAAAGGCATACCTTGTTCGGGCGCGTCGAGCGCGTGGAGAACGATGAACTGTTCAGGGAAGGCGAAACGCTGTACGGACAAATGTTCAAAGTAGGCAAACTGAGCCTTGGCTACATTTACGATTTTGCCAGCTTCCAGCGGTCGCAGATAGGGGTTGGCGCACTGATCAGCAGGTACGATGTCCCTTCGGACCTGAAGGGACTCTACGGCTCCGATCCAACCTCATACATGGTGTTCATGCGGGCTCGACTGAAATGATGAAGACGCCTGGGAAGCCTTGTTCCAGACACCTTCATTCTTTCGGCAGCGTGGATATTTATGCGAGCACTACTTTGCAGACACTGCCTCTAATCCTCCAATCCCCGCTTTAACCGCCATTGCTTGACCAGCGCATAGATGGCGGGGATGACCGCAAGCGTCAGTATTGTTGACGAAATCATCCCGCCGACCATGGGCGCGGCGATGCGGCTCATGACTTCGGAACCGGTTCCCCGGCTCCACATGATAGGCAACAGTCCCGCCATAATCGCGACGACGGTCATCATCTTGGGCCGCACCCGCTCGACTGCGCCTTCCATGATAGCCTCATACAGATCGGATGCATCCGGATCTCGTCCGGCCAGGCGGCACTTGACCTTGACAGCTTCCCAGGCATGATCGAGATAGATCAGCATGATGACGCCGGTCTCGGCGGCAACGCCGGCCAACGCGATGAACCCGACCGCGACCGCGACCGAAAGGTTGTAGCCCAACGCCCACATCAGCCAGACGCCGCCAACCAGTGCGAACGGCACCGACAGCATCACGATCAGCGTTTCGGTCATGCGCCTGAAATTGAAGTAGAGCAGCAGAAAAATCGTCAGGAGCGTGATTGGGATAACGATCTTCATCTTCTGGATCGCCCGCTCCATGTATTCGAACTGGCCGCTCCACGTCACGTAATAACCGGCTGGAAATACGACCTGATCATTGACCGCCTTGCGCGCATCCTTCACGTAGCCACCGATGTCGCGGTCATGAATATCCACGTAGATATAAGCGGACAAAAGAGCATTTTCAGTGCGTATGCCGGGTGTGCCCTTGACCACCTTCACTTTGGCAAGCTGGCCGAGCGGAATCATCGCCCCGCCCATGGTCGGCACCAGCACTTCGCGCTCGATCTGCTGCGGATTTGAACGCAGTTCGCGCGGATAGCGCACGCCAACGCCGAACCGTTCACGCCCTTCGACCGTCGTAGTGACCATTTCACCGCCAAGCGCAGTAGAAATGACATCCTGCAACTCGCCCACGCTCAGTCCGTAGCGGGCAAGCTGCTCGCGCTCCGGCTCGATGTCGATGTAGAACCCGCCCGTGATGCGCTCGGCAAATGCGCTGCTGGTTCCCTGCACGTTCTTGACCACGGCTTCGATTTGCTTGGCCAGGCGCTCCATTTCGTCCAGGTCCTTGCCGAACACCTTGATGCCGATCGGGGTGCGGATACCGGTAGACAGCATGTCGGTCCTCGCCTTGATCGGCATGGTCCATGAGTTGGATACGCCCGGAAACTGCAGCGCCTTGTCCATCTCCGCAATCAGCTTGTCAATCGTCATGCCGGAACGCCATTCCGAATCCGGCTTGAGGTTGATCACCGTCTCGAACATCTCGGTCGGGGCCGGGTCGGTCGCAGTGTTGGCGCGCCCGGCCTTGCCATAGACGGACGCGACTTCAGGGAAGCTCTTGATGATTTTATCCTGGGTCTGCAGCAGTTCAGCCGCCTTGGTGATCGACATGCCGGGCAATGAGGCCGGCATATAGAGAAGCGTGCCTTCGTTCAGGGTCGGCATGAACTCGCTGCCCAGTCTGGACGCCGGAATCAATGAGACGAGCATGACGATCAGCGCGATCCCGATAGTCGTCTTTTTCCATTCCATGACGGTGGCTATGATGGGGCGATAGATGCGGATCAGGAAGCGGTTGACCGGGTTTTTTTCCTCCGGCATGATCTTGCCGCGAATGAACAGCATCATCAGCACCGGCACCAGCGTCACCGACAACAGCGCCGCTCCCGCCATGGCGAAAGTCTTGGTATAAGCCAGCGGCGAAAACAGCCTCCCTTCCTGCGATTCCAGCGTAAAGACCGGCAGGAAGGAAACCGTGATGATCAGCAGAGAGAAGAAGAGCGCAGGCCCCACTTCCTTGCAGGCATCGATCATCGCTGTCGCGCGCTCCTGACTGGAATGCCCCTCCCTCAGCCGTTCCAGATGCTTGTGCGCGTTTTCGATCATGACAATGGCGGCATCCACCATCGCGCCGATCGCAATAGCAATGCCGCCCAGGCTCATGATGTTCGAGTTCATGCCCAGCAAATGCATGGCGATCATGGAAATCAGCACGCCAACCGGAAGCATGAGAATGGCGACCAGTGCGCTCTGGGCGTGCAGCAGAAAGACGAAGCAGACTATCGCGACGATGATGCTTTCTTCGAGCAGCGTGTTTTTGAGCGTATTGATGGCGCGGTGGATCAGGTCGGAGCGGTCATAGACAGCCTCGATGGATACTCCTTCCGGCAGGCCCGATGAAACTTCGGCAATTTTTTCCTTGAGATTACTGATGACTTCGAGCGCGTTCTGACCGTAGCGGGCGACCGCAATGCCGGAGACGACTTCGCCTTCGCCGTTCAGTTCCGCCAGTCCGCGGCGCTCGTCGGGGACGAGTTCGACCCGGGCGATGTCGCGCACCAGAACCGGCGTGCCCTTTTCACTCTTGACCACCAGCATTTCGATGTCTGCTTTGCCGCGCAAATAGCCTTTGCCGCGCACCATGTACTCGGTCTCGGCCATCTCGACCACCCGGCCGCCGACGTCACGGTTCGAATCTCGGATGACCTGGGATACCTTGGCAAGCGGAACGCCATATGAGCGCAGCTTCACCGGATCGACCGTGACCTGGTAGCTCTGCACGAAGCCACCGACCGAGGCCACCTCCGCCACACCGGGCGCCTTGGCCAATTGATAGCGCAAGTACCAGTCCTGCAGGGTGCGCAGTTCGGACAGGGTTTTCTCCTTGGCAAGCAGGACGTACTGGTAGACCCAGCCGACGCCTGTGGCATCAGGGCCGATCTGCGGCGTCACGCCCTTGGGCATGCGGCCCGAGGCGAAGTTCAGGTATTCCAGTACGCGCGACCGAGCCCAGTAGATATCGGTGCCGTCCTCGAAGATGACGTAAACGAACGATGCGCCGAAGAAGGAGAAACCACGCACCACTTTCGATTTTGGCACGGACAACATCGCCGTGGTGAGCGGATAGGTGACCTGATCCTCGACCACCTGCGGCGCCTGGCCCGGATATTCGGTATAGACGATGACTTGAACGTCGGACAGATCGGGCAAGGCATCGATCGGGGTCTTTATGACCGCATAGATGCCGCCAATCGTGATGAACAGGGTGGCCAGCAGGACGATGAACTTGTTCCTGCCCGACCAATCAATGATTCCGGATAACATGCCGTCCCCTGTCAGTGGCCGGCGTGCGCGCTTGCGCCCGACACCGATTTACCGCCGCTTGCGCCATTTGACACCGGCTTGATGCTGGTGATGACCCACTCGCCCGGGCTTCGCTCAACGAACTCGAACGCAACGGTATTCCCGGGCTTGAGTCCTTTCAG
>Ga0366780_1109_pt1 | contig 12204 bp, 9 predicted proteins | sample BONcelN113001E11_FD_207073 | JGI IMG/M metagenome (GOLD analysis project Ga0366780, IMG submission 207073) | Enriched cells from coal bed in the Powder River Basin, Montana, United States - BONCAT cells N11 rep2 HSBNCT.N11.300.1.E11 ...
GATCGACAACCCGGAAACCACGCTAAAGGACCTTATGATGGTTATTAAGGGGCCGGATTTTCCGACCGGGGGTTTAATTCTCGGCAGGGAAGGTATTCGAAACGCCTATACTACAGGCAGAGGCATTGTTAAAATGCGCGCTCAGGCCCGCATTGAAAAGATGGCCAGCGGCAAACATCGAATACTGGTTACCGAGATACCTTACCAGGTCAATAAGGCGCGCTTAATCGAAAATATCGCCAACCTGGTGCGTGAGAAGAGTGTTGACGGTATTAGCGATCTGCGGGATGAGAGCGATCGTAACGGCATGCGAATCGTCATTGAAATTCGGCGTGACGCAAACCCGGATGTTATCTTAAATCAGCTTTATAAGCACACGCAGATGCAGGATACGTTCGGCGTGAACATGCTGGCGCTGGTTGACGGACGTCCGCGTGTGCTCAACCTGCAGGAAGTGCTTCGTTATTACCTGGAGCATCAAAAAGTTGTTATCGTTCGCCGGACGCAGTTTGAATTGGCCAAGGCCAGAGACCGGGCGCACATCTTAGAAGGTCTCAAAATTGCACTGGATCATCTGGATCAGGTTATCGCTACTATTCGCCAATCGCATACAGCAGATATAGCGCGCAATGCCTTGATTGAAAAGTTCCGGCTCAGCGACAAGCAGGCCCAGGCCATTTTGGACATGCGTCTGCAGCGCCTGACTGGTCTGGAACGGGAGAAGATCGAGAAAGAATATCGCGACGTACTGGAGACGATCGAATGGCTGGAATCTGTTTTGGCTGATGAACACAAAGTGCTTGCTCTTATCAAAGAAGAGCTGCTGGATGTTCGGAAGCGCTTCGCTGATGAAAGGCGGACCGTCATTACCAGCGATGTCTCCAAAATCGAGATTGAGGATCTCATTGCGGAAGAAGACATCGTTATTACCATCACTCATCAGGGCTATATCAAACGCCTGCCGGTTGACACCTACCGGAGTCAGAAACGGGGCGGCCGCGGGGTAACCGGTATGGGAACCAAGGAAGAGGATTTCCTTGAGCACCTCTTTGTGGCGACGACACATCATAACATCCTGTTCTTTACCAACAGGGGACGTGTCTATCGCTTAAAGGGATACGATATCCCTGAAAGCGCTAGCCGCACGGCCAAGGGAACGGCGATGATTAATCTGGTGCCGGTTGAAAACGGCGAAAAGATTACGGCGGTTATCCCAATCAAAGAGTTCAGCGGAAGGCGCTATCTGTTCATGGCCACTAAAAAGGGCGTAGTCAAGAAAACCGAACTGATGGAATATGATACAGCACGCCGTGGCGGTTTGATCGCCATTCTGCTTGATGACGACGACGACCTTATCAGCGTCAAGCTGACTAATGGCGAGCAAAATATTATCATGGGTACCAAGGGCGGTATGGCTATTCACTTCCCGGAAACCGATGTGCGCGATATGGGGCGGACAACCCGTGGCGTAAGAGGTATCAGCCTGGATAAAGGCGATGAAGTCATCGGCATGGATACTACCAAAACGGACGGGCAGGTATTGACTATTACTGCTGAAGGTTATGGCAAGCGGACCGATGTGGATGAATATCGTCTGCAGGCACGCGGCGGCAAAGGCATCATTAACAGCAAGGTGACAGATAAGACCGGTGAGGTGGTCGGACTTAAGCTGGCTAAACCAGGCCAGGAATTAATGCTGATCAGCATTGATGGCATTGTCATCCGCATTGAAATTAACGAAATCTCTGTTATCAGCCGCAATACCCAGGGCGTCAAGGTTATGCGCACTGGCAAGCAGGATAAGGTAGTAGCGATGGCGTTGGTAGAGAAAAAAGCCAACGACGATTAAGTTGCCAATAAAAGAAGTGAACCACCCTTTTCGAGGGTGGTTCACTTCTTTTATTGTAATGACTAATGGGCGAGGTGACAAGCAAACCTGAGATTGAGGACATGTTTGCTTGTTGTATATAAAAATAATTCAAAATATTTTGCTAATTAAAAAATTAAATATTGAATTTCCAGAAGATGTAAGAGTATACTGTAGTTAGTTGTATGATATGTTACAAGTTGAGGTGTTTAATTGGTGCTTAACCACATTACAGGAGGGTGCGATGTCAGAAAAACAACTAATTTCTGTCGAGAAGCTCCGCTGCTTTATCGTCGATGCATTTGCTTTAGTTAACGTACCGGCAGACGATTGCTGTATTGTCGCAGACAGCCTTATTAAAGCCGACCTGCATGGTATCAGCAGTCATGGTGTAACTCGTTTCCCCGTTTATTTCCGGCGAGTGCAAAAAGGGATTGTCAATCCGCGTCCGGATATTAAAGTCAATGCCCGCTACCCTGCTGCCATCTCAGTAGATGGAGACAATGGGTTAGGTTCGGTGGTTATGATGCGGGCTTTATCGGCGGGCTTGGAGGCAGCGTCCAAAATCGGCGTGGCCGTGGTAGGGATTAAAGGAAGCAACCATTTCGGCACAGCCGGGTTTTATTGCGATATCGCCGCTGAAAAAGGATTTATCTCGATGTTGGTCACCAACGCTCCGGCAGCTCTGCCCCCGTGGGGGGGCAAAGAGGCGTACTTTGGTACCAATCCCATTGCGTTTGGCATTCCATGCCGTCAGAGACCCCATATTATTGTAGATATGGCAACCAGTATTGTGGCCAGGGGCAAGATTATCGAAGCCGCTAAAGAAGGAAAATCCATTCCTGAAAACTGGGCCTTAGACAAAGACGGTAATCCCACTCTCGATGCAAAAGCAGCGATGGAGGGAGTTATCCTGCCGATGGCCGGGCCTAAGGGATATGCCCTAAGCCTGGCGGTGGAGCATCTGGCCGGGGTATTAACCGGAGCGGGCTTTGGCCGCGATATTCCATGGCAATATGGCGGCAGTGACAACGCCGCCAATGTCGGACATCTGCTTGTACTGATAAAGGCTGACGCTTTTGGCAGTGCAGATGACTATTACCGGCGGACCGAGCGGTTTACTCAGGAAATACACTCAATCGCAACAATGCCGCAGTTCACGCAAATAAAGCTGCCAGGGGAACGGGAGTGGGAAGCGGAACAGATCCGCCTGCACCAAGGCATTGAAATAAAACGGAATTTGGCACTTGAGCTTAATGATATAGCGGCAGAGCTGAATTTACACCTGTGTTAGTAGCTCATCATGGTATTATGAAGGGAGAGGAAAAGTTTGATTATTAACCAAGAATCTTGTATTGGCTGCGGTATATGTGTTCCATACTGCCCTGCCAAAGCCATCTCGGTCACGAACAAAAAAGCTTCGATTGACCGAGATGCCTGCCTCGAATGTGGCAACTGTGTGCGTACGAAGGTCGTACGCTGTCCCAAAGGGTGCTTTTCGGAAGAGCCTGGTTTGTATGACGGCACCCGGGCGGTCAGAAGATTCTTTAGTGATCCCATGACCACTCATAGTGTAACCAAAATTCCCGGAAGAGGTACTGAAGAGGTTAAAACTAATGATGCCACCGGCCGGGTTTGTCGCGGCGAGATTGGTTTCGCGCTTGAAATAGGCAGACCTTGCTGCGGGACAACTTTGGCAGAAGTCGAAAAAGCTACGATGCTTTTAGCTGAACTGGGCATTGAGTTCGAGGAGTGTAATCCGCTAACCCACTTAATGTCAGACCGTAAAAAAGGCATGATAGCCGATCAATATAAAAACGAGAAAGTAGTGTCGGCGATTATTGAATTTGGCACCACCTTCGACCAGTTTATACCTACATTAGAAAGTATCAAGAGGGTTGCAGAGAAATTGAACACCGTTTTCTCGCTTGACGTTATTTGTTGCTATGAAGAGGACGGCTCACTGCCGGTGATGCCGGTATTGGAGCAGCTTGGCATAAAGCCGCGGGTCAATTCTAAGGTAAACCTGGGAATGAGCCGCCCATACAAGATTATTCGCGAGAAAAAGGAGGCATAAAAAGTGACACATTCACTGCATAGAAGAGGCACACCTGAATCACTGAAAGAAGACTATGTACTGCTGGTAACAGCCGCTGCTGATGTAAATCACTACGGCTCAAAAGATAAACTCCGCCAGATACTGGAAGTGGTTTATGATGTTGGTCCCTGCAACATCGGCTCTTACGATACGGGAACCATATTAGCTGGCATTAAAATCGAGGAAATCAAAGCAGCGCTCGCAGAAGTGCCGCGTGTTCGCTGTTGTTTCTCCAGTAAGGAAAAGATCGTGGAGGCTGTCCGCAGGATTCAGAAACTTGACCTGGGGATGTCGGTAACAGTAGAAGGGCCCACAGAAGATATTCTTGAATGGAGTGAAGAACTGGGGATTAAACCGCACTCCGTCAATCTTTCGCTTGATATTTGGGGCAGGAAAGAAGAACTGCCGCCTGAAGATATTCTGGAAATTCTCACCATGTGCGGTCACGGACTGATTTCCCGCTATTTAGTAGAAAAGCTGATTGCTGACGTAAAAGGGGGTAGAAAGACGCCGCAGGAAGCCGCGGTTTTAGCTGGTCAGCCTTGCGTTTGCGGAATATATAATCCGGACAGATCAGCTAAATTATTTGCAAAGTATGTTCCGGCCTGCGCAGAAGTAGCTGCCGCAAAAGAGTAAGGGGCAATGGAGCAATATATTGCAATGGGGGTGATCGACGGTCTCCGGCTCACATACGTCACAGAAATCATGCACCAGACGTTTCAACTGATCTGAAGTGGTTTGGAAAGGCAAAAAAGATAATTCTGTTCATGACGGTTTAGCGGAGTACGTAATAAACGGAAAAGGCAGGAAAAAAGAATGAACAAACGGTGTTTTAAGTTAATTGCGGCGCTTGCGGTTATTGCTCTGCTTGGCGCATTAGTTGCCGGTTGTGGCGGCAATACCAAAAAGGCTGCCACCTATCCAGACAGGAGCATTGAGTTAGTTGTACCTTTTTCGGCGGGTGGTGGCAGTGACATCATGGCCCGCACATTGGTTAAGGTCATTATGGACAATAAACTGTCCACTCAGCCGTTAGTGGTTAATAATAAGCCGGGTGGCAGCGGCTCTATCGGCTATGCGTATACGGCAGAGAAAAAAGGTGACCCGTATACGATTGCCAGTGTTAGCTCCAGTTTCTATACCGGCCCGATTATGGGCAAATCCCCTGTATCCTATAAGGATTTTACGCCTATCGCCGGTTTGGCAATGGATACGCTGCTCCTGGTTGTCCGGGAAGATTCCAAGTATAAGAACGTACAGGAAGTCATTGAGGATGCCAAAGCCCGTCCGAAAGCCATTAGCGTAGGCGGTACCAGCGGAACTTCAGATGACGCTGTTATATTCAGTGCCATGCAAAAGAAAACCGGAATTGAAATGAAGTATGTGCCGTATAACTCGGGCGGCGAAGTTATGACATCGCTCTTAGGCGGTCATGTTGATATTGTTTGGGTTAATCCCGGCGAGGCATTAGGGCACCTGCAGGGTAAGAAGGTACGGGCGTTAGCGGTCGCGAGCAAAGAGCGTCTTTCTTCTTTGCCTGATGTTCCCACGCTAAAAGAACAGAAGGTTGACCTTGTTTTAGCTCAGTTCCGGGGCATTGTTGCGCCTAAGGATATTTCACCGGAAGCAGTTGCCTACTTGGAGGGCGTATTTAAGAAAGTCGCCGAAACTCCAGGCTGGAAAGACGATTACCTCAAGAGAAACATGGTTGAAGGGCGCTTCATGAATTCCAAGGAGTTCGCGCAGGCTCTGGTTGACACCACTAAGATGTACGAAGAGTTTTTAGGTAAATAGTAATAAATAAGGCATGAGGGAGGCGGAGGCCCCGCCTCCCCCTTATCCGCCATAAGGAGGTGTCTTACGAGTATGCGAAAAGAAAACATTGTCACCGCCATTGTGCTATTGCTTGCGGCAGCTTATATTGTCATGCAGTCAATAGGTATGGAATACAAAGATGCAGAGGGCGTTCCCGGCCCAGGTTTTATACCTTTTTGGTCAGGAGCGCTTATTGGCTTTTTATCCCTGCTGACTCTTTACCAAAATGTGGGAAGGGCAGAGGTAAAGGATACGCAGAAAGCTATCTTCAATAAAGAATTCTTTCAGAATGTGGGGAAATTGCTGGGAGCTTCAGTGGTTGCCATGTCCCTTGTCAATTTTCTGGGAATGCTTACATGCATTGGTCTCTTAACCGGTTATTTATCCCGGGTACTAGGTCTGAAGAAGATCAAAGTAAACATTGTCATGGCCGTGCTTACACCGGTAATTTTCTGGCTGGTATTCAGTCTGGGACTAGAGATGCGGTTTCCGGAAGGGCCCTTGGGATTTTAGGGAGGTGATACCATGGAGATACTGCAAAATTTGTTAGGTGGTTTGGCGATAGCGATTAGCCCTATGAACTTGCTATTCTGTTTCATTGGCGTAGTGGCCGGAGTTCTAATCGGCGCATTGCCTGGCCTGGGGCCCTCAGCCGGATTGGCAATTCTGCTGCCTGTTACCTTTGGATTTCCTGATCCGGTGGCGGGAATCATTCTGTTGGCAGGGATTTATTATGGAGCCATGTACGGAGGTTCGATCACCTCTGTACTTATCGGCGTTCCCGGCGACCCGGCCGCTGTTATGACAGTTGCCGACGGCTATCCTCTTGCGCAGCAGGGGAGGGGCGGCCCGGCGCTTGGTATCTGCGCTATCGGGTCATTTATCGGCGGCACGCTCTGTGTATTGGCATTTACCATACTTGGTCCATTGCTTGCCAAAGTAGCGCTGAGTTTCGGACCGCCGGAATACTTTGCTTTGATGGTACTGGGCTTAACGCTGGTGGCAAGTTTTGCCGAGAAGTCGGCAATCAAAGCTTTTCAGTCAGCAGCGGCCGGTATCTTTATTTCGGTAATCGGCCTTGACCTGGTAACCGGGCTTCCCCGCTTTACCTTTGGTCAGAGCAAGCTGTATGAAGGTATTGACTTTATCGTTGTGGCCCTGGGGCTTTATGGCATTACCGAGATACTGATCTCGATGGAAGATAAGGCAATTAGTTTTAAATTCGACAGAAAGCAGCTGCAGTGGAGAAACCTATTGCCTAACGCGGCTGACTGGGCGGTTAGCAAATGGGTCATTCTTAAAAGCACAGTAGTTGGCTTCTTGTTAGGCATGCTCCCTGGCTCCGGCGCAACGATCTGTACATTTATTGCTTATGCTATGGCCAAGAACTCAGCCCCTCCCGAACGGAAAGCTCTATTTGGTAAAGGGGCAATTGAAGGGGTTGCGGCACCGGAAACAGCCAACAACGCTGCTTCAGTGGCAGCCTTTGTGCCTCTGCTTACGCTGGGCGTACCTGGTTCGGCCAGTACTGCGGTCTTGATGGGCGCGCTTTTGATGTTCGGATTGCAGCCCGGTCCGCTGCTGTGGGAGAATAACCCGAACTTTATCTGGGGCCTGATCGGCAGTATGTATATTGGCAACACTATGCTGTTAGTATTATCAACAGTATGTATACCGTTCTTTGTCAGAATGCTGGAAGTTCCCTTCCCCATACTCAATGCATCGGTTATGGCCTTTATCCTGGTTGGCGCATATAGTCTGACTAACAGCATGTTTGATGTAGGCCTCACGTTGTTTTTTGGTCTGCTGGGGTATGCGATGAAAAAAATGGATTTCCCGGCGCCCCCCATGATACTCGCCTTGGTTCTTGGTAATACCCTGGAGAACTCGCTGCGGCAAAGCCTCATCCTGTCTCAGGGTGATATAGGGATCATATTCAGCCGTCCCATATCAGGCGTATTGATAACGGTCGCTATTGCTTCCATTGCCTGGATCATATTTAAATCTTTCCGTAATAATAATAGTTCCCAGAGTGAATTAACGCAGTAAAAACGCTGAAAATATGCGGGGTACCTGCCGTTACCGGTGGCACGGCTACCTTGCCTGTGCTATAATACTATGGGAACAGGGTATCCAACCTATCTACAAAGGCCTGTTTTTCCCAGATAAGCAGCGTTGTACGATGTTATTTGCGCCAAGCCACACCTGTCTAGATGTGAAGGAGGAATCCGATGGCAAGTTTTTTGCCTTTAAATCAAGGCGCTAGCTTAACGGAAAAAGTCATTGAACAAATAAGAGATGCTATCTCCAGGGGTGACTTTAAGCTGGGGGATAAACTACCTTCGGAAAACGAATTAGGAGAGGCTTTTGGCGTCAGCCGCACTTCCATCAGAGAGGCGATAAAAGTGCTTGCCGGACAAGGTGTTATTGAGGTCAGGCGTGGTGTAGGCGCATTCGTAACTTCGATAAGAATGGATGATCACAAAGCCATGCTGGAAGAGGCTATCTACCAGCATCGGGAACAATTGCTGGAACTGTTTCAAATCCGGCGAATACTGGAAGAAGAAGTAGCCGGGCAAGCGGCTCAAAGGGCAACTTCTGAAGATATAGACAAACTCAGCAATATCATTGAAGCAGCTAATACAGCGGCGCAGGAACCCGGGTTACATTACTCAGAACTAAACAGGCTAAATGCAGCGTTTCATTTCGCATTGCTTGAGATAACCCGCAATCAGACGTTAAAGCATATTATGAATAGTTTGATAGACATACTGACCGAGAGCCGGGAAATAACCTTAAAATTACCTGGCCGGTATTCGGTATCGGTCGCGGAGCACAAGGATATACTAAACGCAATCGCCGAGGGTAATATCGAGCAGGCAAAAATAGCTATGCGCGATCACCTGGAAAACGTGGAGAAGACGATTAAACGGCTGAAAAATCCTGACGCCTGAGCACGGGATTGGAATGCACCAGGCAAGAAAGCAAGTTCATTACAGATGAAAAGGAAGCAAACATAAGCATTACGCTTTGTTGCTTCCTTTTTTAGTTTAGAAGCTTTCGCTATTTGGTTAGTGCTTGCTGGAAATATACCAATAGGCTCCGCCGATGAAAAGCGCTCCCAGAAAGTTCCCGATGGTAACTACCGTAATATTGTACAAAAAGCCCAGACCAGACACGCCTGCTGCTCCGGGCGCCAGGAGAGCGGCAGCCAGCAGCGTCATGTTAGCTACACTATGTTCAAAACCGGTGGTAATAAAGGCAAACAGGCACCAGAAAACCATAATTAATTTTCCGGTTTCTTCTTTCAGCCGAAGCGAGCACCAGATCGCGAGACAGACCAGCATGTTGCACAGAATGCCGCGAGCCAGCAGTTCTGTCCAGGGGAGAGACATCTTAGTCTGTGCGGTTTTAATGATGAAGGCGGCAGTGGTGCCCTGTAAGAGGCCGCTATAATAAAAAAGTATGGCTAGGAGAATAGAGCCCAGCAGATTACCGGTAAAATTGAGGCTATAGATACGGACAGCATCTTGGATGGACACTTTTTTCTCCAGGTTGCCAATACTGATAATCATGTTATTGCCGGTCAGCAGTTCGGCGCCGGCCATAATGACAAGACTAAGGGCAATGCCAAAGGATGCTCCCATAACAATGCGTACAGCCGGTGAAGCAGATGAGGCAAGCAATCCACCGATCGTATAGATCAGCAATATACCGAAACCGACATATATTCCCGCAAGTGCGGAAGCGGCTAAATATTTGAGCTTGCTGCGTTTCATAAAGGCTAGTTTTGTTTCTGCGATATTCACAGTTTTTTGAATGTCTTCGTAATACATGAAGTCCTCCGCATATTTGACAAGATAGTATTTACTGAGTTCATCTCAAATATTACAGGACCGGGAAGCCTTCGTCTGTGAGGATCATCACAATAAATAGTTAAGCCACGGCATTTAGCCGTGGCTTTTGCATGCAAGCGGGTTCTGCAGGTTGGCGTCTTCGGCATAGGCGGTAACAAAATCGATCAGCGTTTGTGAGGCCTTGGACAGGTACTTATCTTTTTTCCAGGCCAGGCCAATACAGATTTCAAGCGGCGTTTGCAAGGGGATGCTGCGAATGTTTTTATCTTCTTTGGTTACCATGTCCATCAGAAACGAAACTCCTGCGCCGCTGGCCACTAGTGCTTTAATCGTCTGGATCTGACTGGAGGAGAAAACGATATGCGGAGAAAAGCCGCATTTATGACACTCGTCAATGACCATCTGCCGGTGATAGGAGTCTTCTTTTAGCAGAATGAACTGCTCGCCGCGAAGGTCGTCAAAACAGGCGGCAGTTTCATGGGCTAATCGATGCGTGGGTGACACGCATAAAACAATTTGCTGGCGTGTGATAGGCAGCGTGCTGAGCAGGTTCATATTCTTTGGCAGTATAACCAGGCCCAGATCCAGTTCTTCTTTCTCCAGCATAGAGCGGGATGCCCGCGAGCCTTCTTCAAAGACGACAAGATCCAGGTGAGGGTATTCGCGTTTGAAGTTTGTAAAGATATTAGGAAATAAGTAAGCGCCAATCATCGGCGGGACAGCTAGTTTAATGGTGCCCTTATGCAAATTGCAAAAATCATTCATTTCCGCTGTGGCTTCTTTTAGCTCGCGCAAAATACGTTCAACCCGCAAGAGAAAAGCAGTTCCTTCCGCGGTAAGGACAACTTTTTTTTGTGATCTGTCAAACAACAGGATGCCGAATTCTTCCTCCAGCTTCTGAATGGCATTGGTAATGGAAGGCTGAGCCACATGCAGATTTTCGGCAGCCCGCGTAAAACTCCCGGTTTTGCTGACTTCGCGGAAGTATTCTAGTTGCCTAAGCTCCATTGCTGATTACCCCCCAAATATGATTCTATAGTCACAGACTATTATACCATAGCAAACAAATATTTTAAATTTACTGACAATGATGATAGTCTGTAAATAAGAAGAAGTGACTGGAATAGTACCCATATATGTCATTTTTTGGAATTTAAAAGGAGGTGCTTTTAGTTTATTTGAATTAGTATAATATCAAAATTAGGGGGGAGTGCGTTTTAATGAACAATTTAGTAAAGGGTCTCATCGTTTTACTTGTTGGCGTGGTTATCTGGTTTTTGCCGGTTCCGGCCGGTCTTAAACCGCAAGCCTGGCACCTGTTTGCAATCTTTGTTGCTACTATTTTAGGCTTTATTCTGCAACCGCTGCCGATTGGTTCGGTAGCTTTCATTGCCATCACGATCACAGCGTTAACCAATACATTAAAACCGGCTGAAGCATTAAGCGGCTTTAGCGACGGAACGATCTGGCTGATCGTATCCGCTTTTCTTTTCGCTAAGGGCTTTATTAAAACCGGCCTAGGCCGGCGTATTGCTTACGGACTTATTAAAGCAATCGGCGATAGTACGCTGAAGCTTGGTTACACACTGGCACTCAGTGATTTAATCATCAGCCCGGCTACACCGTCCAATACCGCCCGTGCTGGCGGCATTATGTTTCCTATTGTCAAGAGCTTATCTTCGGCGTTTGACTCCGAGCCAGGTTCTACTTCCCGCCGGGTGGGCGCCTTCCTGATGCAAACCACGTATCAGGCTAATACAATTACGTCTGCCATGTTTATGACGGCAATGGCCGGCAATCCGCTCATCGCCAACCTCGCTAAGTCAACGCTAAAAATAGACATTACCTGGGGTACCTGGGCGTTGGCTGCCATTGTGCCGGGTATTGCTTCACTGATCGTAGTTCCCTATTTCCTGTATAAATTCTATCCGCCTGAACTCAAAAAGACGCCGGAAGCCAAAGGCATAGCTGCAGACGAACTCAAAAAAATGGGTTCAATGAGTTATGGCGAGAAAGTTGTTGCAGGTGTATTCGTTCTCTCGCTTGCACTGTGGAGCACTTCGGACTTCACTAAAATTAACGCTACTGTTGTCGCCATGCTTGCCGTCTCAATCATGTTGATTTCCAAAGTTCTGGAATGGAAAGATGTCCTGGATGAAAAGGGCGCATGGGACACCTTAATCTGGATGGGCAGTTTGGTAGGTCTGGCTTCTTTCCTGTCAACACTTGGCTTTATTCCCTGGTTTGCCAAAGCGGTGAGCGCAATGCTTGTTGGCATTCCCTGGGTTCAGGCATTTGCCGTGCTGCTTGTTGTTTATATGTATGCTCATTACGGATTTGCCAGTCTTACCGCACATATTACAGCAATGTATGCGGCTTTCGCGGCAGTTGCGGTTTCAGCCGGAGCGCCGGCTTACCTGGTCGCACTAGCACTGGGCTTCATGTCCAATTTGTGCATGTCGCTGACTCACTACGCCGCTGGTCCTGCTCCGATTTATTTCGGCGCGGGCTATGTTGACCAAGGCACTTGGTGGAAACTCGGTTTTATGGTCTCAGTAATCAATATG